>VOFF01000425.1_pt1 | contig 130000 bp, 91 predicted proteins | sample 5384061 | NCBI WGS metagenome assembly VOFF01 (sample SAMN12384725, study PRJNA508395) | human gut metagenome | isolation source: healthy gut E | host: Homo sapiens | reverse complement strand
AAGCACATTGCTCATTCCCGGACAAATTAATCTGTTACCCGTTTGTTCCAAATATTGCACCCCGGAACGGGCCGGAGTAAAATACGCGGCACCACGCTCTTTTCCATACTGCCAAACTTGGCGAACCGTACGGTTCACTTCATCCACTTCATATTCTATGCCGCAAGTATAAATATTTTTCCTGTCTGTAAAATCCAGTTTGAAGTTACGCCCATAACCATTATTGAAATAAAGAATGTGTCCATTAGGTAATGGGACAGCTGTATGACATCCCCAAGGCCATTCAAAATCATCACAATTCTTCGTTCCGGCTATCACCTCAGGATCAGTAATAGGAGTCCCGTCGGCATGAAGAGGATTCAATAATAATTTCAAGTATTTATCTCTCCAATACCCATGAGGCGATATAATCCACTCAATACCTCCAGCTTTATTAAACTTAAAGATTCCTTGATAACGAGCTGTAGCCAGATAATCATCTCCCCACTCTACTATACCATTATTATGCGCCCAATTACTGGCACTTTGTGCAAAAGGGTCTGAGGTTAGATCATAATCGGTCATTCCATAGCGAGCCGAATCCAACATGTGCACCAAATCCCATTCTTGCAATATCTCCCCTTTTTCGGGATCCATCATAATAATAAAATCATTTATCCGTACATCTTTCCCATTGGCGATTTTAGCGGAAGTCTTGCTCACAGTCGCTAATATATTGCCTTGCTTATCTTGAGATATGGCATGATGCATAGTGTATCCCCTTTCCAGCATATCCCAATTATGAATTGTATTTCCCATCATATCCACCTCCACCATCCGATGATGGTTTCCGTCACCGGTCATATAATGTCCGTTCTGCATCCGGATCAATCCGCACCCGATTCCGATATATCGATGTTCATCCGACTTCTCCCAATCAAGAATCCAACGGATTTCTCCGTCAGCATCTATCATATAAGGAATAGAAGTGTCTGTTTCATCCTGTCCGGGGGAGTTTACCAAATTCATGCCTGGCTCCATTCGGTCATATTGAGCCTTTACCACTCTGATTTCCTTAGGCAGCCTTCTGCTTTCCAATGTTTTCGTCTGAAGCTTTAGATTGGACCGAGCACGTTCATTTCCTTGCAAATCCGTATAAATTAAAGTGATCTGGTTATTATAATTGGGATAAAGTCCCAATACCGGAATATTCTGTTTTAATCCCACATCTTTAAATGTATATTCCACGTCAGGCGTATGCTTTCCCGGTTTGCTGTGCACAATCAGTTTAATGCGTCCCAATACAGGTAATTTTACAACTACACTGGCCGATAATGGATTGCAACCGGAAGGATTGACTGTAGAACTCAATATCAAGTTGTCAATCGAAGTACCTAAGGTAGGTATAACATAAGTGCTTCCATTGGCAAATGTCAAAGTCGTTTTCCAGTTTTCCGCATCCACATCTACACTTTGGATTAACTCTTGCGGAAAAATTATCTTATTGGACTCGAATAACAAAACACATTGTTCACCTTCCTGAGAAACAGATTTCAATAAATCATTTTCCTTCAACTGGTTTTGTTAATATCCTTTCCTTTTCATTTGGCTTCATTGTTTTTATAGAGGGAGAGATCCCCCTCCCTCTCATACTTTTTAATTATCAGTTCAATGCAATCATCTCCATTCCGGCTTTTGCTCCAAATTCAAATTAGCGTCCACCTCTGCCTGAGGTATCGGGAAGTACAAGAATTTAGCTTCAAAATGGTCAAATCCTTGTGTATCCGAAATGCGGTCTGTCGGTTTATATCCTACCAATTCCTTTTCACCACTTTCATTTTCTTCGTAAAGCAATTCATAATGTTGAGAATCGGTCTTGCGTTCGTGCATGATAGCTTTCAACTTAGCAGGATCATTTCCGTACCAACGAACCATATCATCCCAACGTATATTCTCTCCGGCAAATTCCAGCAATTTCTGTTTCTGGAGTTCTGTCATTATAGCATCTTTTCCACTCAAGTTTTTCTCCGGCAGCCCGGCACGTACACGAATCCGGTTAATATCTTTCATTGCTCCGCTTTCATCATTGGTTTCCAGACAAGCCTCAGCGTGGAGCAACAAAACTTCTGCAAAGCGCATAATACGTAAATTGTTGATACGTCCGGCATCGTTAGAATACATCGTACATCCTGTGGGAACCCACCAAGCTGCAAACTTCTTCATCATGAAACGCCCTTGAACACCCTCGATCACCGGATAAGCAGGAGCGTATCCTTGCTTGGCAATACCATATTTGCCATCGCCTTCGGGCAGTACCGTCCATTTAAACATATCATCAAATTCCACTTTACCACCATAGAATTTTTCATCCGGCTTCACATCACCGAAATCAGAATATTTAAAGAAGCACGTAGTGTACAAACGCTTATCCCATTTGGAATCAGATCCTTCCGGACGCTGTTCGGAAATGAATTCTTTTATCAAATAGGGAGAAGGCTGCATCTTATACCAACCACCGCCAATATTCTCACCTTTCAGTGTCGGGCCAAAATAATGAGCAAGGTTGTTTCCCATAAACGAGTCGTCACTAGTGCCATTGCCCCAAGCGTCACCCGAATTACCTTTGGCATCATAATTGATTTCCCAAATAGATTCAGCATTAAATTCCGTATCGTCACGGAAGTTGTCCTCATACTTTTGAGTCAAATCGTAACCATAACCATTCATTATAATTTCAAACTCATCCTTAGCGGCCTGATAATCCCCTTTCCAGATATAAGCTTTACCCAACATGGCAATAGCCGCACCTTGAGTTACACGACCGTTCTCATCGCTTGAACGAAGCTTAGGCAAACGAGACTTGGCTTCCTTAAAGTCTGAAATAGCCTGTTCCAGCACTTCATCACCGCTAGACAGTCCATGAGTTTCCGGATCTGCATCCTGCGGGAGAGTACGGATAACCGCATCACGATAATCAGTACGCAAACGGAAGTACCAGAATCCACGTAAGAAATAAGCCTCACCTATCATTTGCTCACGTTTGGTTTCGTCCATATCAACCGTAGCCGCACGATATATGAATTCGTTTGCCATCTGAATGCCTTCATAGATGTTTCCCCAGCTCAAATCCTTTGTATTCGTTGTGTTGACAAACGACAAATATTCCCAAATATAAGGTTCTTCTCCACGAGTGGGGTAAAGGTCGTCACCGCGCATCTGAAGATGCATGATGCCTTCCAACCCACCATAATATCCACTGGTCATACGGCGGAAAGGATTATAAACTGCGGACAAGCCTTTCATCACATTATCCTCGGATGTCCAAAAAGTGGTCGGAGTCTGACGGTTAGGATCAATCTCATTCAGAAAGTCATCACTACAAGAAGACAACAACATTGGAGCTACAGCCAATGCAGCTATGTATTTTATAAAATTCTTTTTCATATTCTGCAAATATTACTTATTCCTAATTAGAAATTTACTTGTAAACCAAAGGTGATAGTACGTGCCATCGGATAACGACCGTCATCACAACCACGGGTCATTACACCCGAACCACCTGATGTACCGGCACCATCGGCATCTACCATACCCAAGTCAGGAGTATATCCTTTATAATCGGTTATAGTGAAAAGGTTTTCCATAGCCGTATAAACACGCACATTCTGCAAACCGGCTTTAGATACCCATACTTTGGGCAACGTATAACCTAATTCCAAAGTCTTCAAGCGCAAGAATGAACCATTTTCCAACCAACGGTCCGTATAGCCCCAGTTTGTACCATTAGGATCGCTAGTACCAAACAAACAGCGAGGAATGTCAGAATGATTGTTTTCAGTCCAGCTGTTCATGCGTTCTGCATATTGGTTTCCCGTTGATTCATTATAAACCGTAGTATAATACTGGGCATTGTAAATCTTGTTGCCAAAGTTTCCGTCAAAGAACATATTCAAATCCAAACCTTTCCATTCAGCACCCAGACTTACACCCAAGTTAACTTTCGGGAAAGCAGAGCCTACATCCTGACGGTCATTATTGTCAATCTTACCATCTCCGTTATAATCCACGAAACGCAAGTCACCCGGTTGTGCATTAGGCTGGATCTTATTACCGTTCTTATCCACATACGCATCAATTTCTTGTTGGCTTTGGAATACACCATCCGTCTTTATCAAATTGAAATAACCTATGGAATGACCGGTCTTGGCATAAGTGATCGTTCCTTTGGCATGAGGATTGAATCCCTGCCATTCATCACGACTTCCGTTTACTTCCGTCAGTTCATTCTTGATAAAGGTGGCATTGACACCTACATGATAATACAAATCGCCTACATTATTACGGTGATTCAATGAAATTTCAAATCCTTTGTTTTCTACTGTACCTGCATTTACTGTAGGATTCCCACTCAAGCCAAAACTCAAAGACTGCGGCATAGACAACAACATATCTTCTGTTTTCTGAATAAAATAATCAGCACTGACACTGAACTTATTGTTCAAGAAAGCAAAATCCAAACCCAAGTTCAAAGTCTTCGTCTTTTCCCAAGTCACATTCATGGGTGAAGTCCATTCCTTACCGGTAATGGCACCTTCCCAAAGTTCTGTGCCCATCATGTTATTCATACCTTTATAAACAACAGACTGGGTAGCATAATTGCCAATGCCGCTCAAATTACCCAGTACACCATAACTGGCACGAATTTTCAATTCATTCATGGTTTCCTTGATATTTTCAAAGAAATCTTCATTCATCACATTCCAACCCAAAGATACAGACGGGAATGTGCCCCAGCGGTTTCCATCTGCAAATTTGGAAGAACCGTCCCGACGAACAGAAGCAGACAGCATATAACGATCGGCATATGAATACATCACACGCCCAAACATAGAAATCATTGTATTGGCCCACGCGCTACCCGATGTATTTTGTGAAGAAACCGAACCGGCGTCAATCACAGAGAAACCTTCCGGGAAACCCTTACGTCCTGCACCAAAACCACGCGCATTGTTACGCTGGGCAGAATAACCCACCAAAGCAGAAACCGTATGATTGCCAAACGTATTATCATAATTGATTGTATTTTCAATCAACCAATCGTTCTCCCAGTCTGTACTTTCCGACAATTCCGCTTCATTCTTTTGTGAAGTAGAACTGAAATAATAAGGAGAACTATAGGCATAATTACGTCTTGTATATTTGTTTATACCTACATTGAATTTATATTTCAATCCTTTCAAGAACAAATCCACTTCGGCATAGCCATTCAATAAAATGTCTATCCCATGTCTTTGGTAATCATAGGCTTCTGTCCAACCTACAGGATTATCTCCTCTGGTCCATTCCGGAGCGACACCCCAAGTGCCATCTTCACCATATACATTCCACATAGGCACAGCTGTCAGAGCGGAGGTATATGAAACATCTTCGTACTTCTTTTTATAGAATTTCATCATCAACGTAGTCCCCATACGCAAATGATTATTGAAAAAAGAAAAAGTATTCTTAGCACGAATGTTCCATGCCTCATAACCGGTAGTATTCACAATACCATCCTAGTTAAGATAGCTTCCCGACAGATTATAGGTCGAAGTCTTGTTTCCTCCAGATACATTCAAGCTAACCTTGCTCACCATAGCCGAGTTATAAAGTTCTTTCTGCCAGTCTGTTCCAGCACCTCCATTCCAATTCAGCAACCCTTCTGCCGAACTATAACCGGTAGCCTTTGCCAAATCGCGAAGCTGATTACCATCCATTACATCAATGTATTTGGCAACCATCTGAACGCCTGTATAGGCATCCACTGTTACACGGGCAGAAGTTTCCAAACGACCGCCTTTAGTAGTGACCAATACAACACCATTAGCAGCACGAGAACCATAAATAGCAGCAGCCGAAGCATCTTTCAACACTTCAATAGACTGAATGTCAGCGGGATCAACCATATTGATATCACCATACACACCATCAATCACATAAAGCGGACTGGTGGCACTCAATGAACTGATACCACGGACATTAATATTCAAGCCTTCCCCCGGCTGACCGTTGGCAGCCGACACAGTAACACCGGCAACTCTTCCTTGCAAAGCAGCTGAAGCACTACGTGCAACATTTGCCTGTAACTCTTTACCGGAAACAGAAGCGACCGCACCTGTCAAATGGCTTTTCTTCACTGTACCGTAACCGATAACCACCACCTCGTCCAACAATTCACCTTCCGACAATTTCACATTAATCACACTGCGGCCATCAACCTTAACAGTTTGCTCCCGATAACCTACATAAGAGAATTCAAAGACTGACCGGAAGCGGCCTTAATGGTATATTTGCCATCAAAATCGGTAATCACGCCATCCGTAGTTCCTACTACAACAACAGCCGCACCAATCAACGGATTATTCTCCGCATCCGTCACTGTTCCGGTAACAGTAATTTGCTGAGCATAGGCACATATACTAAGTATGCACAGCAACCATGTAAATGCAATTTGTTTCATAAATAATGTATTAGAGTTTAATTAAAAAATATTGCTGTAAAATTAGCTAAAAATAGATTTCCAACACGTTATTGCTTTCGCAAACAACGGTAATGCCCCATGGATGGAAGAATAGCAGCTGAAATTAAGAATGTCTTTGTTTTCATAGTTATTTGAATTAAAAATTAACATTGCAAAGATGGCAATTCAAGCAAGCAGGAACAAATACAATTCAAGCATTAAACAATGAAATCTTATCAATATCAAAAAAAAATTCTTCAAGACAATGGAAAACGCATCTGAATTGACCGTGAAATATAAAATTTTTCCTACACAGTATTCTTCTAATTATCAACCAATTACTGTAAAAAAACATCCACAAAGGCTCTCAACCGGTAGGTAAGCGGCGGTATCGTTCATCAATGTACAACACAACAACCGCCACACACAAAATGACAAAACTTCAATAGATGTATTTTATCAACAGGATGCAACCGTGAACCGAGTGGTGCAACAAATGATGCAGTCTTCTTGCATGGAAACTCCCATCCCCTTGCACGGATACTGCCATACATATATCAAGATTACGTACCCGACATGGAAACCGATATCCGACGAACCGGCTTCTGCAAGGAAAAAACGAAAAAGCACTTCGTGGGGATACAGGAAATTCCGTCACCGCATATTACTGTTTATCAGCGCAATACAATGACGAAACAAAAAACTATTGCAGCGTAGAAATAAAAACAGAACCAATGTTACAAAGACGAACTACTCAACACAGTTCCGGTATAGGAAACCACGCTACGGGCCGGCAAGGTCAGGGTATAGACACCATCGGCAGGTTGAACAGCTTCCACCGGCTCCCATTTACGGGTGTCATCGGTGACATAGCCTTGCAAAGCACCGGAAACCTGAGCGCTTTCAAGAGCCAACGAAATAACTACTTCATGATCCGCAGGGTTGATGGCTACAACCGTGTAACCGTTGTCACCATATTTATAGCCAGACACCATATAGCCTTGTTCGAAATCATATTGCGCCGAGATGCGCTTGCTTCCTACAGGGATGTAACGGGAGAAGTTGCCGAACACCTCGCAACGCTTGGTCACTTCATAGTCCACGCGGTTCTTTTCAATGTTAATCAGCCCCTCGGTGGTTCCGCCATCCGGTATAGCACCTGCCCACCACACAATAGCGCCGGTATTGGCCTCACACAAGAAACGATGGAACTTCTTCGCCCATTTCAAGCCACTGGTCATGGTAGCATCATAACTTTCCGTAGGATCGCTGATTTCGGTCAGCCACACGGGAATTCCCTTCGATTCGGCTTTGCTGAACGGTTCAATGGCAGGATCTTTCCCGTCACAGGATCCACATAGCCGTGTCCGGCGGCAATGACGGGAAAGTTGGTGATTTTAGGATTCAGGTTCAGAATATCGCGCACATAATTTTTACTGCCCATGATAAAGCCCAGAATGGCAGACCACTGGGCATTCTCGCCAAAGATAATCCGGGTTTCGGGATGGGTCTGTCGCAACTTGGGACCTAAGTTATTCACAATGAACGGTCCCAGCGTAGTGGTACCGGGAAGCCAGAGGCATGAGTTCCAGCTTGCCGCATACTCGGGCTCGTTGGCCGGAGAGATGGCATAGACAGGCAGGCCTGCCGCTGTGTAGGCATCACAGAAATTGGAAAGATAGTCGGCAAAGGCCTGATAGCTGCGGCGTTTCAAAAAACCTTGCGAGGTACTGCCGTTGCTTTTCATATAAGCCGGAGCAGACCAAACGGAAAAGATGAGTTTGTCCACACCGTATTCCTGCTTCGCTTTTTTCATAATCCACAACTGTCCGTTGCGCTGTGCGATGCCTTCGGCAACACGATTCTCATCACGGTTGAAATCAATATCGAAAAAAGGATCATCCAAAGACAGATTGATATCCTCGTCCATATTAAACGTGGTTTCATCGTAATGGGGGAATACCTCGCCCCTGAGGATACTGAGGCGAAGCCCGTCCTGTCCGAACATCACATCCATAATCTCCTGACGCTTGCGGTGGGCATAAAGATAGTCGGACCAGCCGGCCTGCGCCACACCAAAACCATCGATGGTTTGTTCTTCGTTGTTCCACTGAAGAACTACATCGGCCCCCAAGGTACTACGTGCATCGGCCGGGATTTGTTCTGCCGGAAGAACATCGGTAACATCGGTACAGGCACAGAGGCAAGCGGCGGAAGCCGCCACGGCAAAAAGGTAAGATAGCTTTTTCATGACACTTGTCTTTTTTAAGGTTAGTATTCAAAGTTTTACCAGGTTGTAACCCAAAGGCAAAGATGGAAATTTACCGACAGACAAACCAATACTATCCGAACATATACTTATGATATTTTATCAAAATAGAGACCGTCAATATGAGAAGCCTTGTTCTGGCTATCCGAATAAAGAAGAAAAAACTTACAAGCCGTTCGTAGTACCGCAAAAAGACACGGAACATTATTTCCAGGCATTCAAATCCTACAACATCCCCGAACTTTCAGAAAATCCGCTTTCTTTTAGTGCTGTCAAAATCAGGCAAGTCCATGAGAAAGTTCCGGCCGAACCTTTCAAATGATAGTCTTGTTCTTACGATAATTATCACGGAACTCTTTAGGAGTCACTCCTTTTTTCTTTTTAAAGATACGGTTGAAATTGGATAGATTATTAAAGCCACAATCATATCCTATTTCAGCTATTGACAAGGAAGAATCAACCAAAGCACGTGAAGCGGCCCCCAAGCGGATATCAGTAAGGAAATCGATAAAACTTTTGGAAGTATGCTGTTTGATAAAACGACAGAATGAGGCCTCGCTCATATTTACCATTTTAGCCACATCTGCAAGACGGATCACTTCCGAAAAATGAAAATGAACATAATCCAGCACCTTGTTCAACTTCTCGTTAGTATGCTCTTTGGAAACAGAGTTAATGGCAAACTGCCCGGTTGACAGCTCACGCATCCCTTTGTCCAATGATAATTCATGAAGAATAACAAGCAGTTTTATCAAGGAATAGAAACTATCGTTCTCGCAAGACAGCGTTTTCAACAACGGACGGACTTTCGCGATAGTCTCCCTGCTGAACACGATTCCTTTACGGGCACGGTGGAAAAGTTCCCGAATGCTGATCATCTGGTTCCTGTTCAGAATCTGGTCGGAAAGCAGATCGGAATGAAACTGAATGGTTATTTCATGGATATTCTGCGGCTTGTTGTTATAATCCCTCCAAGCATGTTCCAATTGAGGATTGGTGACCAGCACCAGTTCCTCTTCTTCTATTTCTTCTATGGAGTCTCCCACAATGCGTTGTGCGCCTTTTGCATTCTCAATATAGTTCAGTTCATATTCGGGATGTATATGTATAGGAAAATTAAAATTCGATTTCTGACGCTCTATCAAAATAAAGCAATCCTTGGCCGACAAAGGTGACACTTCTTTGAACAATTCTGTGTTTATCATATTTCTCTTTCACATTAGATCTGATCTTGTATAGCAAAGATAACATGAAATATGAAATCGGAAACAAAAAAGTGAACATATTTTTATACTAAACCTGCAAAAGTACCTTCTATAAAAACGTAGATAACACAATACACAAAAACGAGAACCGTGTTATCCACGTCATTTCCATGAGGTTGTTTCTATTTCAGACAAGCCTTCATTGCTTTAATGATCGCTGAGTCAAACCCTTCGTGATCCAATTCATTAATACCCTTGATAGTCATACCACCGGGCGTACACACCTTATCTATTTCCACACTGGGATGAGTATCATTATTCAATATCAAGGAAGCGGCTCCTTTCACAGACTGGGCAACCATTTTCTGTGCATCTTTCGGATAAATCCCCAATTCAATACCTGCCTGCATAGCTGCCTGAATATATTTCAAGACATATGCGATACCACATGAAGTCAAAGCCGTAGTAGCAGCCATCTGACTTTCAGAAATAAGCATAGCCAATCCTAATTCATTAAAGATATCCAGCATCAGTTGTTCCTGTTCCTTACTGGCGTTACGACTGGATATCAAAGTCATACTTTCCAACTGAGAAATAGCAGTATTGGGAATCAAACGGAATATGGTCTGTTCCGGACCTACACTCTTTACCAGCTGTTCGAAAGTTACACCACCTGCAATAGAAACCAATACTTGCCGGGGAGTCAAATGAACCACACTCAACACTTGGTCTATCAACCACGGCTTTACAGCCAGAATAACGATATCGGCATCCTTTATCGCTTTCGGATTTTCCGTTGTCACATTAATCTCCGGATAATCCGCCTGTAGAGTTTCCAGACTTCCGCTGAACGGATCGGCTACTGTTACATCACTCGCTGGAATGATAGTGCCTTGGGCAAGGCCGCGAGCAATGGCCCCTCCCATATTTCCCGCACCAATAATTGCTACTTTCATATTATTAAAGATTAAGTCTATAGCTACAAAGATAAGGGAAAAAAGGAGAAGAACGTATTATGAAAAGCTAAAAATAAAATTACTTTGAAGAAGATGAAATCAAAAAGTCTCGCCGGAACCGAAATGTTTCCTGACGAGACCTTATTTTCTTTCGCTGATTATTATCCCTCTTGAATCTCCAGCTTATACCAACACTTTACGAAAGCGTCCAATAAATTCATCAGCCTCAGCCATAGTCAGACACAAAGGCGGGAGCAGACGGATTACATTCGTACCACTGACTCCGGTAAATACTTTCTGTTCGAACAGCAGACGCTGACGCAGTTCCTTAATCGGTTCGTCAAATTCCATACCGATCATCAAACCTTCGCCACGCACCTCTTTAATCTGTGGGAATTGTTTCAATTCTTTCAGCAGATGAGCACCTACCTTGGCAGCATTCTCTACCAGGTTCTCACCTTTCATAACATCCAGCACCGCGATAGCAGCAGCACAAGCCAGGTGGTTACCACCAAAAGTGGTTCCCAATTGTCCATATACGGGTTTGAATTTCGGACTGATCAGGACACCAGCCATCGGAAAGCCATTGCCAATCCCCTTTGCAACCGTAATCATATCGGGACGGATACCTGCATGTTGGTGAGCAAAAAATTTACCGCTACGCCCGTAGCCGGATTGTATTTCATCCAAAACAAGTACTGCATCCACTTCTTCGCAAGCCTTACTCAGTTCTTTCAAGAATTTCACTTCCGGAACCTGAATACCGCCTACTCCTTGAATACCTTCAATAATCACCGCACAGACATCTCCTTTTGCCAATTCCGCTTTAGCTGCTTCTATATCGTTCAAAGGCAGATAAGTCACATGCCCATTGTCATTGATTGGGGCTATAATTTTCGGATTGTGGGTTACCTCCACTGCCAGTGAAGTACGTCCATGAAATGCTTTGCAAAAAAAAGCACACGTTTGCGACCATTGTAAAAAGAAGCCAGTTTCAACGCATTTTCATTAGCTTCGGCCCCACTGTTTATCAAAAACAATTGATAATCATCATAACCCGAAAGTTTCCCTAAACGGTCTGCCACTTCCTGCTGTAGCTTGTTAACCACCGAATTGGAATAAAATCCCAACTGTGCAACCTGCTTGCTTATCATTTCCACATAATACGGATGTGCGTGACCGATAGAAATAACCGCATGACCACCATACAAATCAAGGTATTCCGTACCTTGATCATCCCATACATGACAACCTTTTCCCTTGACAATGTTTATGTCAAAAAGAGGATATACATCAAATAATTTCATAAACTCTTCTTTATTAAAAAGCAGACGGTTTCAACCTCAGCCCTACGGTTTCTTCCAGATTGAACATGAGATTCATATTATGGACCGCTTGTCCGCTTGCCCCCTTCAACAAATTGTCAATGCAAGAGATAACCAGCAGTTTATCGCCATGCTTCTCCAAATGAATCAAACACTTGTTGGTGTTCACCACCTGCTTCAAATCTATATTTTTGTCTACAATATGAACGAAAGAATCCTCGGCATAATAGTCTTGATACATCTTCACCAGTTCTTCCAGTTCCACCTTGCATTTGACTACCAGAGTAGCAAAGATACCACGCGGGAAATCACCCCGGTAAGGAATAAAATCTATTTCAGCATTAAAGCTGTTTTGCAACTGTTTCAATGATTGCTTGATTTCGGGAACATGCTGATGAGAAAACGGTTTATAGATGCTCATATTATTATTACGCCAGCTGAAATGGCTGGTAGCACCCGGTTTCACCCCTGCCCCTGTACTTCCGGTAATGGCATTTACCATTACATCCTCGTTCAGTAACAGATGTTTGGCTAACGGCAATAAACCCAATTGAATACAAGTGGCAAAACATCCCGGATTGGCCACGTGCTTGCTATGGCAGATAGCACGACGGTTCAGTTCCGGCAAACCATAGATGAAGTCATGGTCATCACTCTTGATACGGTAGTCCATACTGAGGTCTATGATTTTCAAATCCTCGGGTACATTGTGACTATCCATAAACTTCTTTGTATCTCCATGAGCCGTACAGAAGAACAATACATCAATCTCATCCAGAGGAAGTTCGTCGGTAAAAACCAAATCCGTTTCACCATAGAATCCCTCATGTACGTCGGTAATCTTATTGCCGGCGTTACTGCTGCTGTTTATAAACTTTATGTCTACATCAGGGTGATTAATCAGCAGACGAATCAATTCGCCCGCCGTATAACCTGCCCCACCGATAATTCCTGCTTTAATCATACTTATTAAATTTCTTCGTCCTTGTGGTTATTATAATAAACACGCAAAGGTGTAGAAGTCACTTTGATAAAGCCTTTGGCATCTTCTGCTGTCCATCCCTTCTGCATTTCACCATATTCACCGAATTTGGTCTTCACCAGGGTCGTCTTTCGATTCAACACCCACAGTAGAGAATGAAAGCGGACGGAGTTCCAAGATAGCTGTACCGTTTACATTACGCTGAGATTCCTGCAACATTGCCTCAATATCGCGCATTACCGGTTCCAGATACTGACTTTCATGCAAGAACATTCCATACCAGTTGGCAACCTGGTCTTTCCAGTATTGCTGCCACTTGCTCAACGTATATTTTTCAAGGAAACGATGGGCTCCGATAATCAGCATAGGAGCAGCAGCCTCGAATCCTACACGCCCTTTGATACCGATAATGGTATCCCCAACGTGCATGTCACGGCCGATACCGTAGGGTGCACCGATCTCTTCCACTTTCTGAATAGCCTTGATAGGATCATCAAACTTCTCGTCATTAACAGCCTTCAGCTCACCTTCAAATGTAAGACGAAGCTGTTCGCTTCCTTCCTTGGTCACCTGTTTCAAATAAGCACTTTCGGGCAAACCCTGCGCAGAGTCCAATATTTCCCCACCGCAGATAGAAGTTCCCCAAAGACCTACATTATAAGAATATTTCAATTTTGTAAAGTCAGCGGCAAAACCATGTTCATTCAAATAATCAATTTCCTGCTGACGGCTTAATGCCATGTCACGGGTCAATGTGATGATCTCAACCCCCGGAGCCAATACCAGAAAAGTCATATCGAAACGAATCTGGTCATTACCCGCACCAGTCGAGCCGTGTGCGATAGCATCCGCACCTATTTCATTAGCATAACGCGCTATGGCCAACCCTTGGAAGATACGTTCAGAACTTACAGAAATAGGATAAGTACCATTACGGAGCACATTACCGAATACCATATATTTCAAGCTCTTCTCATAGTATTCCCGGGTCACATCCAATGTCACATACTTCACAGCACCCAGTTTGTAAGCGTTCTCTTCGTTCTGCTTCAGCTGCTCTTCACTGAAACCACCCGTGTTTGCACAAGCAGCATACACTTCATACCCTTTTTCCTTAGCCAGATACATTACAGTGAAAGAGGTATCAAGCCCCCCGCTGAATGCTACTACTACTTTTTTCTTCTTTTCTTCCATAATGATATTATTTTAATTGAGAATTAAAAATTGAAAACTGAGAAATAAGTACATGAACGCGCAGCCATCTTTAATTTTTAATTCTTAATTTTTAATTTATTAAATAGTGTCTTCTTCGTGCAAAGCCGGATCGTAAAGCATGGCTGTACAAATACAGAACTTACGGTTCTTTGCCACTAATATATCGTGATTGATACAGCCTTCACAACCTTTCCAAAAGGCCTCATCATCAGTCAGTTCATTGAAAGTTACAGGAACATATCCCAGTTCTGTATTCATTTTCATTACCGCCGCGCCACTGGTCAGACTGAATATCTTCGCTTTAGGCCATCGCAGACGTGCCAATCGGAACGAAGCCGCCTTTATACGCTTGGCCAAGCCCATCCCACGATAATTGGGATGCACAATCAATCCCGAAGTTGCTACATATTGCTTGTTTCCCCATGACTCAATATAGGTAAATCCTGCAAAATCCTCTCCACATAAAGCAATAATCGCCTTTCCTTCTTTCATCTTTGTAGTCACATATTCATGTGTGCGTTCTGCAATGCCTGTTCCGCGTACCTTAGCCGCCTCTCTAATAGTATCTAAAATTTTATCAACGTAAACTTCATGTGAGGCATCTGCCACCATCACATCCACTTGTTTAGCATCCATTTCCTTTTTTATCTATATTATTTTATTGTATATTCGGTATAATCAATGAAAGCGCATTCTTCACTCCCGCTCTTGTGCAGCCTTCACGAATGACAAGCATAATAGTATCATCACCAGCAATAGTTCCCAATATTTCATCAAAGTTCCGGTTATCAATATCATAAGCCAAACTACTAGCATATCCGGGACGAGTCTTGATTACTGCCAGATTAGCCGAAAATTCAATGGAAATAAATCCATTATGCATCAACATCTCACTGGCCGAATGTTGCTCAGTCATACGTTTGTACATGGTATTGTTTGGCAATACATATACATAATTTCCGTTCATACTGGCTGCTTTCGCCACTTTCAACTGCTTCAAGTCACGAGATAAAGTAGCTTGGGTCAATCGGAATCCTTCTTTCGCCAATTCCTGCAACAACTCTTCCTGGCTACCTACTTCCTTGCTCGAAATAATAATCTTAATGGCATCAAGTCTGCTATTCTTGCTCTTCATACTGCATAATTATTCTGATTCGGCTGCAAAATTACAGAATATTCGGGAATATAGATACAAAAAAGAGAATATTTTTGCGACTTTATGCATATTTTCAATAAAGCTCTTATCCATCATCCCAAGAGTAAACCAAAATCACACCAAATTCTTCTTTTCAATGCGATCTTCTTAAAAAGACGGTAATATTATGTTTTACGGCAGGTACAACAAATCCAACAGTTATAATATCAAAAAAACAAGGACGACTTTCGGGGAATAAACTATTTTTGCATCACTATTAATTCCTTAAAATCAAAAATAAAGGCATGGAACACACTTATTTCTTTGCGGTAGACCTGGGTGCCACCAGTGGACGTACCATCTTAGGTTGCTTGGGAGAAGGCAAAATGGAGTTGAAAGAACTGACTCGTTTCCCTAATCATATTATAGAAACCGGAGGACATTGTTATTGGGATATTTACGCCTTATACAATGAAATTATCAGAGGACTGAAAGTGGTAGCCAAAGACAATCTGCCTATCCGATCCATCGGTATCGATACTTGGGGGGTGGATTTCGTATTCGTGGGCAAAGACGGAGAGTTACTCCGCAATCCTTATTGCTACCGCGACCCTCACACAACAGGTGCACCTGAAGAATATTTTACCCATATTCCCCGTGAACGAGTATATGACATCACTGGAATTCAAATTATGAATTTCAATTCCTTGTTCCAATTGTCAACACTCCACCGCAATCATTGCTCGGCCTTGGAAGCAGCCGATAAAATACTGTTTATGCCGGATGCCTTAAGCTATATGCTGACCGGTAAAATGGTAACAGAATATACCATCGCTTCTACTTCCCAGATGTTGAATCCACGCACCAAACGCTTCGAAAAGGAACTGCTGGATGTAGCAGATATCAAGGAAGAACAGTTCGGCCGTTTCGTTTTCCCGGGAGAGCCTATCGGAGTACTGACAGAAGAAGTGCAGAAAATCACAGGTCTGGGAGCTATTCCAGTCATTGCCGTTGCCGGTCATGACACAGGTTCAGCCGTGGCTGCCGTACCAGCACAAAACGAAAGATTCGCTTATCTGAGTTCCGGTACGTGGAGCCTGATGGGAATTGAAGTGAAAGATGCCATTATAAATAAGGAAAGCTTTGAACAGAACTTCACCAATGAAGGAGGTGTGGAAGGAACTACCCGGTTCCTGAAAAACATCTGTGGCATGTGGCTGTTGGAGCGTTGCCGCAAAGAATGGGAAGCAACCAACAACTATTCTTACACAGAACTGATAGATGCCGCTCTGACAGTTCCCGCTTTCCGCAGTCTCATCAATCCCGATGCCCCCTGCTTCTCCAATCCGACATCTATGATTCAAGCCATCGGACATTATTGCAAAGAAACCAACCAACCTGTACCACAGAGTTATGGCGAAATCACCCGTTGCATATTCGACAGTCTTGCCCTGCGCTACAAACAAGTATTCGGCTATTTGCAACAAATGGCCCCGTTCCCCATCGAAAAGCTGCACATTATCGGTGGAGGCTCACGAAACAATCTGTTAAACCAGTTCACTTGCAATGCAGTGGGCGTACCTGTTATAGCAGGTCCCAGTGAAGGAACAGCTATCGGTAACATTATGTTACAGGCAAAAGCCAACGGGCTGGTAAGCGATATCGCGGCTATGCGCCAACTAATCAGCACTTCCATAGAAACCGTTTCTTTTGAACCCCAGCAAGCAGAAGAATGGGAAGAAGCATATAAGAAGTATTTAGCTCATTATAGAGAAGATATTTAATATTCACCTTGAAATTTATTCATTAAACAAACAAATAATATCATGAAAGAAGAATTGATTAATAAAGCGTATGAGATCGCAAAAGAACGTTATGCCGCTGTAGGTGTCGACACAGAAAAAGTAATGGAAACCATGCAGAATTTCCATCTGTCACTGCATTGCTGGCAAGCAGATGATGTAACCGGCTTCGAAGTTCAGGCAGGTTCATTGACCGGTGGTATCCAGGCTACAGGTAACTATCCCGGCAAAGCCCGCAACATCGACGAACTACGTGCAGACATTCTGAAAGCAGCTTCATATATACCAGGTACTCACCGTTTGAATCTGCACGAAATTTATGGCGACTTCCAAGGAAAAGTCGTAGATCGTGACGAAGTAGAACCCGAACACTTCAAAAGCTGGATTGAATGGGGTAAGGAAAACAACATGAAACTGGATTTCAACTCTACTTCATTCTCTCATCCTAAAGCGGTGACTTGTCTTTATCAAATCCCGATGAAGGTATCCGCAACTTCTGGATTGAGCACACCAAACGTTGTCGTGCCGTAGCCGAAGAGATGGGTAAAGCCCAGGGCGATCCTTGTATCATGAACCTGTGGGTACACGATGGCAGCAAAGACATCACTGTAAACCGCATGAAATACCGTGCTTTGTTGAAAGACTCTCTGGATCAGATTTTCGCAACAGAATATAAGAACATGAAAGACTGTATCGAATCAAAAGTATTCGGTATCGGACTGGAAAGCTATACAGTAGGTTCTAATGATTTCTATATTGGCTACGGTGCCAAGAACAACAAAATGATTACCTTGGATACCGGCCATTTCCACCCGACAGAAAGTGTTGCCGACAAAGTTTCTTCCTTGTTGTTGTATGTCCCCGAACTGATGCTGCACGTAAGCCGCCCCGTACGTTGGGACTCAGACCATGTAACCATCATGGACGACCCGACTATGGATTTATTCAGCGAAATCGTTCGTTGCAACGCCTTGGATCGTGTACACTATGGACTTGACTACTTCGATGCTTCCATCAACCGCATTGGTGCATACGTTATAGGCAGCCGCGCGGCTCAAAAATGTATGGTACGCGCTTTATTGGAACCGATTGCCAAACTGCGCGAATATGAAGCAAACGGACAAGGCTTCCAACGTCTGGCTCTGCTCGAAGAAGAAAAAGCTTTGCCTTGGAATGCTGTATGGGATATGTTCTGCTTGAAGAACAATGTACCCGTAGGCGAAGAGTTCATTGCAGAAGTAGAGAAATACGAAGCAGAAGTCACTTCGAAACGCTAATCAATATCCAACTACAAGATTGTCTTCCGTAGGGGCGGCCTCAAGTGCTGCCCCTACCGGGAACATAATTGTAGCCTAAAAGAATATAAACAATGGAAATCATTATCGGATTAATCATCATCGCCATAGGAAGTTTCTGCCAATCCAGTTCATACGTACCTATAAAAAAAGTGAAAGAATGGAGTTGGGAAAGCTTCTGGTTGATACAAGGTGTATTTGCCTGGTTGGTGTTCCCGTTATTGGGTGCGTTGCTAGGTATCCCTCAAGGAAGCAGTTTATTTGACCTTTGGGGAACAGGAGGTGCTCCGATGAGCATCTTTTATGGTATATTATGGGGAGTAGGCGGTCTCACCTTCGGTCTTTCCATGCGTTATCTGGGAGTGGCCTTAGGACAAAGTATCGCACTGGGCACCTGTGCCGGATTCGGCACACTTTTTCCCGCCATTTTTGCCGGAACCAACCTGTTTGAAGGAAACGGACTTATTCTTTTACTGGGAGTATGTATCACTTTGTCGGGTATTGCCATTATAGGATATGCCGGCAGTCTTCGCGCCAAAAACATGAGCGAAGAAGAAAAACGCGCGGCAGTAAAAGATTTCGCTCTGACCAAAGGACTGTTGGTAGCCCTACTGGCAGGTGTGATGAGTGCCTGTTTCGCTTTAGGACTCGATGCCGGAACGCCCATCAAAGAAGCTGCATTGGCAGGAGGCGTAGAAGGGCTTTATGCAGGACTTCCCGTAATCTTCCTAGTAACATTGGGAGGCTTTTTGACCAATGCGGTTTACTGTCTGCAACAAAATATAGCCAACAAAACCATGAGTGATTATGCCAAAAGCAATGTATGGGGAAATAACTTGATATTCTGTGCTTTGGCAGGAGTACTGTGGTATATGCAATTCTTCGGTTTGGAAATGGGTAAAAGTTTCCTGACCGAAAGTCCTGTACTGCTAGCTTTCTCATGGTGTATATTGATGGCTTTGAATGTTACTTTCAGTAACGTATGGGGTATTTTATTAAAAGAATGGAAAGGCGTATCTACCCGGACTATCACTGTTCTGATAACCGGACTGGTAGTTCTTATCTTTTCTCTCGTATTTCCTAATTTATTTTAAAAGAATTACTATATTTGTAGCATACTGTTATTCAGAATGAAAAAGATGAATAACAATATCCTATGAACAATCAAATAAAAAAGATATGAAATCAATCTTAGACAATCGCCCTGAATTGGCCAAAGAGGTGAATAAAGTAGCCGAAGTAGCCGGATATTTGTGGCAAAAAGGATGGGCCGAACGTAACGGAGGTAATATCACCGTCAATATCACCGAATATGTAGACGATGAAATCCGTCAGATGCCCGCTATCAGCGAAGTAAAACAAATCGGTGTAACACTGCCTCACTTGAAAGGCTGTTATTTTTATTGCAAAGGAACCAATATGCGTATGCGGGATTTGGCGCGTTGGCCTATGGACAACGGTTCTGTCATCCGTATTTTGGATGACTGTGCCAGCTATGTCATCATTGCCGACAAACCGGTTCAACCTACTTCGGAAGTTCCCTCCCACCTGAGCGTACACAATTACCTCATCAGCATAGGTTCTCCTTACAAAGCATCCGTGCATACACACCCCATCGAACTGATTGCCCTGTCTCACAACAAAAAGTTCATGGAAAAAGATGTGGCAACCAACCTGTTATGGAGTATGATTCCTGAAACAAAAGCATTCTGTCCGCGTGGCCTGGGCATGATTCCTTATCAATTGCCTAGTTCTGTAGAATTAGCCGATGCAACCATCAAGGAACTAGCCGATTATGATGTCGTTATGTGGGAAAAACACGGCATTTTTGCCGTTGACCGTGACGTAATGGCCGCATTCGACCAAATCGATGTTTTAAATAAATCCGCATTGATTTACATCGCTGCCAAGAATATGGGATTTGAGCCGGACGGTATGAGTCAGGAACAGATGAAAGAAATGAGTGTGGCTTTTAATCTACCCAAATAATATTTTATAGTCTTCCCCTAATGGGGAGATTTTAAAGATGATTTGACTCCGCATGGGGACAAATCATCTTTTTTATTATCGGGACTCAAAAGATAAATCGCGTACTTAACTCATTGACAGTTTGATTATCTTATGTTTTTTTCAGAACAATGAGTATTCTTTTTGGCTATCTTTGGCAAGGACAGATTCACTAAACCTACAGAGAGATATGAAAGCAAATAAATTATTCCTTTTGGCAAGTCTCCTTCTATCAGGCAGTATGATACCTATAACGGCTCAGAACAAGAAAGAGAAGAAACAACAAAGAGAACAAGCAGTACGCGAGGCTGTTGACGCAAAGGCATACAAAATCAATGTGGACCGGGTAATGCCCATGAAAGGAGGCAGCAAACACCTGACTTCCGATTATTCTTTAGAAATAAGAAACGATTCGGTATATTCCTATCTGCCTTATTTCGGAGTGGCGTATAACGTTCCTTACGGAGGTGGAAAAGGATTAAATTTTAGTGCTCCTTTATCAGAATATAGAAATTCTCAATGGCTTCCTTATTGACAAAAACTCTCAATCCATCAACAAAGCCAAGCCCTGATAACCGTTTTCATCCTTTGCCAGTACTTCCTTCTGATAAATTTCAGCTGATTGGCAGGCTTTACCATCTTCAGGTAATTTCTCGAACCGGCCAAGGTAATAATTGCCTTCAAAGAAATTATGTGTAGATTCTGTCAACTGGAATCTGCTGGATTCGGGAGCATAAAAAATATTCCCACTAATAAATGTACTATCCGGATATCCGCCCCATGAATCCAAAGTAATCATAGTACGGTCGATATCAGCCGCAGGTTTACGGTTCACATGAATAATGTTACGGGTAATGCGACTATCCTTTACAGGACCTGCCAGATGAACAGCCGGTGAGAACATCCCGGCACGAGTCGGTTCAGGCCGCACTCCGTCACCTATACTCACATTGTAACGGACTATAGTGCCCAAGTTACCTACATTAAAAGATGCGTCGGCCGTGCCGTCATTGCAAACCAATACCAAGCCACCATAGTTATCATGACTATAATTGTACTGAATGACCGTTCCCCGGCAATTCCAATCCGAATCAAATCCCTGTGCATCCCACGGAGCTTTATGACCACTTACTTCATTAAACTGCACCAAAGTATTATCACAACTCCACGGCCAAATACCTGCTGCCGCCTCTGTGTCAGGAAGCATATCAGGACAGTCACGCATTACATTGTATTCTATCAAGGTACTGTCACAACCGATAGGTACAATACCATCCCCTGGTACTTCCTCTATCAAATTTCCCCGTATCACGGTATGCTTGCTGGGATGCCAGTTCTGCCGGTCGCTATAAGCAGCCCAAATCATAGCATTACGGGTACATCTCAAAATATGGCAGTTCTCTATGGTTAACCTATTGAATGTTGAAATTTTCTTTTCACCGCCATTCACTATATAAATACCGCACCCTCCGCCTTTTTCTTTTACCAACGAACCATTGACATCCCGTACAGTCACATTATTGACAACAATGTTCTGCGATACGCCATAATCCATACACTCTATCTTCAAGCCCGAACGATAAGGCAGAGGCTGCCTGCCTGTATTCACGATTTCCAAATTCTGCATCGTTATATAGTCCGAATTACAGATACGGGCTGCATACAAGGAAGTATCATATCCCACAATGCAAGGTTTCCGTTCACCATCACCATAAGCATCTATATAAATACGATCTTCGGGTATACCCTGTCCGGTGATTTCAAGTTCGCCATTAAAAACCTCACCGCGCTTCAACAAAACTTTATTGCCCGGCAGTAATTTCACACCACGTAGTTTTTCCAGACTTTTCCATGCTTCATCCGGGGCTAACCCACTATTATTATCATCACCGCCGGTAGCATCCAGATAATAGCACACTGGACTATCAGAACATGCTGCCAACAGGAAGGAAAATAAAAGAAGGATCATTGTTTTTCTCATTTCTCTTCCGTTTTTAAAAAGTTATCAATTTTATTCCAGAAGTTGTCAGAACAACCAGGCTTCACCACAGATTACGCAAATTCACACAGTTTTTTGATTTAAAGGTTATTTGCCTCCTACTTCTTTGTGACAGTCCGTGTACCCTGTGATGAAAACCTGCACTCCACATTACTTCCACAAGTCGTGCTGAACCAGTTTCTTGTTAGTATCCAGTTCGGCAGTCGGCAAAGGCCATACATAATCCCTCTCACCGTTGAACTTACGTGCTTCATAAGCCAAGCCATACATAGTGCGTTCATTCTCTATATTGGCTACCGCCTTATCCAATTCCTTCCAACGATAAAGGTCAAACAAACGCAAACCTTCAAAAGCCAGTTCCACACGACGCTCATGCTTAATGACTTCCAACAATTCATCTTTAGAAAGAGAAGTGCCTTCCACTTCCTCTACTGTGGGCATGTTCACATCCGCACGTTGCCGCACTTCATTAACCAAAGCAGTTACATCACTATAAACATAGCCTCCTTTCTGTACCATCGCCTCCGCCAAAGATAATAAAACTTCGGCATAACGCACCACATAAAAGTCTTGTCCATTATCCCAAGAGTTAGAAGTATCCGTAGGATCAAAATACTTATAAACATATACGGTAGACAGAGAAGCGACAGCTCCGCCATATACATTGGCATACGGATTTGAAGCCGAAGTATCTATACCTCCTTTACCGTTCCAAAGCATACCGGGAACAAACAAAGTGCTATATAAACGCGGATCACGATTCTCAAAATGAGCAGGATTAGGCTTGCTGACATCCAAGCCACCCCCACCGTTCAGTTCGGCTATCTTCGTATCGGTAGTCGGTTTACCGTCTTTGCAATAATAAGCATCCGCCAAATCTATAGTACCATTCATTGCTTCCAGCGGAGTATTCCAATGCGCATTAAAAGCAGCACCTTCACTCATACCCGGTCCTTCATAACGGACTGCAAAAATGATTTCAGGAGAAGTTTCTCCACTTTGAGTAAACAGTTTGGCATAACTCGGATCAAGCGAGTATCCCAAACCCTGCACCTGCTTATAAGCAGCAATCGCGTCATCCCATTTTTCATTATACAAAGCCACACGCCCCAGTAAGGAAAGAGCAGCTCCTTTGGTGATATGTCCCCGTGAAGACGCATTTTGCGGAAGTACTTCAGCCGCATCCTGCAAATCAGTCATAACATGAGCCACAATAGCCGCACGGTCCGTCTTTTCACATTCAGCCTCGTCAATGGTCAAAGGGGCGGTCAGGAAAGGAACATCCTGATACGTCATAGTCAAGTTTATATACATCAATGCACGTATGGTCTTTGCCTCAGCCTGATAAATCGCCTTTTGGGAAGCATCCATATCCACTCTATCAATATTAGCAATCAGCACATTACAACGGCTGATCACTTCATAGCAATCTTTCCAATAACTGCCAATGATAGAAGAACTTGGGGTATAAATTCCCATAGCCATATCATAACCTTCCATCCAGCCACTCCAATTAAAATGCCCGCCATTATCTGATATACAATCCATATATAAAGGGCCCAATGAATATTGGTCGGAATTATAAAGCTGATTGCTCTGCAAAGCATCATAACAAGATGCCAACGCCATCAAAGCATCATCCGGCGTCTGCCAAAATGTATTGGATGAAGATTCTGTCAATGAGTCCCTCTGCAAAAAGCTGTCAGAGCAAGAAGTCAGCAAAGCTCCTGACAACAGAGCCAGCCCTATAAAGTTATTAATTGATTTCATAGTTGTTGCTTTTAAAATTTAACGTTAACACCAAATGAATAAGTTCTTGTATTGGGATGTACATCATTACAGGAATCTGTACTCAGTTTTTCAGGATCATAATCGTCCAAGGAAGTGAAAGTAAGCAAATTAGTTCCTGCCAAATAGAGTCTGATACTCTGAACGCCCAACTTGGTCAAAAACTCTCTTTGCCTGAAAGTATATCCGATTTCCAAATTCTTCAGACGCAAATAATCACCTTTTGTCAACCAAAATGAAGAATAGTTATTATTAATAGTTCCTCCCAAACGAGGCATGCTTCCATTCGGATTACTTTCAGACCATCTGTCCAACCAACGGCTAGTCTTGTTTCCACCGTTGGAAATAGTAGTTTCATCCCAATTATAACGATATACACCTGCAATGCCTTGCCAGAATGTATTGACATCAAAATCTTTATAAGAGAATCCCAGATTGAAAGAATACTGCATTTTAGGGAACGGATTTCCGATAATAGTACGGTCAGCATCATTTATATTACCATTATTGTCTATATCTTCATACATGATATCACCTAATTGCGGTTCCTGGTTGTTTTGCAGAATCTTCTGTCCGTTCGCATTTACACGGTCCAAATCTGCCTGGGTACGATAGATACCGATGGCTTTCAGCCCATAATAAGAGCCGATGGCTTCACCTTCACGATTGATCGTATTATCCTTAATGTCTTCTACCCCTTTCATATCAGTAATCTCATTTTTCACACCTGAAAGCGAGAAACCTGCCTGCCATGCCCAGTCACCTTTCTGATCGAAATAATTAGCAGCCAGTTCCCAACCCCGGTTACGAACCTTTCCCGCATTCTGATAAGGAGCATCCAAAGATCCCAGGAAAATACCCGGCATAGCGAGCTTCATCAAAATATCCGAGGTATTTTTCTCATACCAGTCAAAAGTGACATTGATCTTTCCACCCCAAAAAGCAGCATCAAAACCAAAGTCTGTAATAGTAGTTGTTTCCCATTTAATGTTCTCATTAGGTATCTTGGCAGTCTTCATACCAATCTGTTTGCTATCACCGAAATAGTAACTGCCACTAGCCGCCAATGTAGCCGCATAAGCATAGTTACCAATTTCCTGATTACCCAATTTACCCCAGCTACCACGCAATTTCAATGAGTGGAGGAACTTCACATTCTCCATAAATTTCTCATTTGTCATGATCCATGCACCCGAAAATGAAGGGAAGGTAGCATAACGATGTGCCTTGGGCATACGTGACGAACCATCGTGACGGACATTCATCTCTAACAGATAACGGCCTCCGTAATTATAATTCAAGCGTCCGAAGAATGACTGCAAGGAACTCTCTTCCGCTGATCCGGTCACATGGTCATTCATAGTACCTCCATCCATTTCATAAATATTATCGGTAGCGAATCCCTGCTTGGACGCCTCATTCTTGTCCCAACGGGTAGCCTGGATAGAATGGCCTGCCAACAGATTGAACGAATGTTTTCCTACAGAAAAATCATAGGTCAGAATATTTTCATTAATATAAGTCGTTTCCAGATAATGATAATCTGTCAGTTTATTGGTACCGACTGTGGTCAGCGCATTTCCTTCAGCATCGTATCTTATATTATTCTTCGGATTGAAAGTAGTCACATCGTTCATATAATATTTATAAGCCAGACTTGAACGGAACTTCAATCCTTTTATGATATCAATTTCACCAAAGAATTTACCATCAAAACGATAATGCTTGTTATCTTTATAGCCCATATTCAAAGCTTCAATCGGATTTTTGAATACGGATTGGGAAATATTGGGATTTCCATCCAAAAATCCATAATGTCCGTTAGAATAACGCACAGGAACAGTAGGACGGGTAAACCAAGTAAGGTAGCGCATCAAACCTTCACCGGTAACACTGGTAGTAGGCTCATCAATGTTCTGACGGCTTCCCGAAAGATTCAGACCTAATTTTACAATACCCAATTGTGCATCCAGATTGGAACGGAAATTAAAACGTTGATTGGCCGTTTCACGCAAGATACCATCCTGCTGGAAATACTGAGTGGAAATCATGTAATGTACCGCTTTACTACCACCGTTCACAGACAAATGGTGTTGGTGCATGGCTGCTGTACGAAACATTTCCTTAGCCCAATCGGTATTGGCAAAATGATCGGGGTCTGATCCGTTTTGCAACTTTTGTAACATTTCATCCGTGTATGCTTTGGAAGGCCAGCATTCGTTATACATCTTCGCCCATTCATAAGAATTCACATAATCGGGCAGCACGGTAGCTTCTTGCAAAGCGATACTACCGGAATATGTAATGGTAGGTTTCTGCTCACCGCCCCGTTTGGTAGTCACCAGAATAACCCCGTTGGCAGCACGTACACCATAAATAGAAGCCGAAGCCGCATCCTTCAATACGGAAACACTTTCAATATCATCTGCAGGGATTTCCGCAATCTGGCTTACCGAGCTTTCCACTCCATCGATCAAGACCATCGGATCATTGTGTTCAAAAGTTCCTACACCACGGATACGGATTTCGGGACTGTCATGACCGGCCTGGGCACCATTGTTGGTCAACATAACACCCGGCAAACGACCCTGAAGCATATTGGCAGTATTCGCTACCGGCATAGAAGCTACATCCTTGAAATTTACAGCAGCAACAGAACCCGTCAGATTTTCCTTCTTCTGCACGCCATAACCGACTACTACCACTTCGTCAATCATTTCCGTATCTTCCTTCAGATTTACATTCAGCACCGTATTGTCTTTCGAAATACGATATTCCTGATCGGAATATCCTATAAAAGAAATGACAATAGTAGAATTAGAAGCCACCGTGAGATTGAAATTACCATCCAAATCAGTCACCGTTCCATTGGTTGTTCCTTTTTCAACCACACTGGCACCGATGACCGGTTCGCCTGTGGCATCTTTTACAATACCGGAAACTTTAAACTTGTCTGCTTGCAGACTGGAAGCGCTCACATTCATCGCAGGGATGAAGAAGCAGAGACACAGCAATAGGCTCAGTACCCGGAATGTACTGGTTTCTGTCAGAGTTTTCATGTTCATAATACTTTTTTTAAAGGTCTAACAAATAAAGATAATTCGTTTTATTTGCCAGCAAAAGTAAGAGGAACAGAAAAGAAACAGGGAGAATTATTACCGGAAAAAGGCTGTTTATTCCCTATAGAGCCTATTTCCGGTAATAATCAGCCATCATACTTCATCATATACTCTGTAGGAGAAAGTCCGAATTTCTTCTTAAAGCAGGAACTGAAATATTTAGGGTCGTTGAAACCTACGGCATACGCCAAATCGGCTATACGGATTTTCTTTTTCTCGTCTATCAGCCGACAAGCCGCTTGCAAACGGACATTGCTGATAAATGCAGAGGGAGTAAGTCCGGTCAACAGTTTCAATTTATCTGCTAGTGTAGTCCGGGCCATACCCATCTCCGCCATAAACTGTGCATGTTCAAAATCACAATCACTCAAATGGGCATTCACACAATCCACCGCTTTCCGAATGAAAGCTTCGTCCATCGAGGTGTAATTTAATTCTTTGGCTTCAAAGACCAACTGCTTACGAAAATCCACCCCCATACGTTTGCGCCGTTTCAACAAGTTATCTATCTTGGCAAACAAGACAGAGAGGCGGAGCGGTTTACAGATATAACCATCGGCCCCAGACTCATACCCTTCCACATGGTCTTCATCACTAGTCTTGGCCGTTAACAAAATCAATGGAATATGGCAGGTCTCAAATTGAGTCTTCACCCGACGGCACAATTCCATGCCGTCCATTTCGGGCATCATAACATCGGAAACAATTAAATCCACTTCCTGTTTGGCAAGGATCTCCAAAGCTTCCGTTCCATTAGCGGCCTTCAGAACATGGTATTTGCCATGCAACAGACGAACCATCAAAGCCAATAATTCCTCATTATCCTCCACTAACAAAATAGTCGATGCTGCCGGTTTCTCTTCCAACATATCAATCTCCGAGACATTCTCCATTTCATCTGCCGATAAAACAGCATAGTCCACATTTTCAGTATTCTCGTCTACCTCATCTTCAGCAAAAGCCTCGCGTCCTATAGGAATTTCAACCACAAAAGTATTCCCTTCCTCCTTATCGCTAAATACCTGTATCGTTCCATGATGCAACAATACCAAATCTTTAGTCAGCGACAAACCGATACCCGTCCCTATGGTATGGAATTTACGATACTCCCCTTCATAGAATCTCTCGAACATATGATCCAATTTCTCTTTTGGAATCAACTCGCCGGGATTGTTCACACTCAATTTAAAAGTTCTCTTTTCCTCATCATGAGCCTGCGACACCACAATAGTTCCTCCTTCAGGAGTATATTTAGCGGCATTGGAAAGCAGATTGTACACCACTTTATCCAATTTATCCACATCAAAATATCCCGAATATTCTTCAGACAAATCAAATTGTATGGACAATTTCTGCTTTTTAACCAAAGGAGCGAAAGCCGACACTGATTTTTTCAAGAACATACTGACATTTCCATGCGAAACTTTTAGCCGCAACTTGCCATTCTCCACTTTCCTGAACTCTAAGATTTGCTGAATCAACCGGATTAACCGCACAGTATTATCAGCTATCACAGAACAAACCGACGAACTTGCCGGTACTTCTTGTTTCAGTTCATCCACCGAAGCCGATATAATAGAAAGCGGAGTCAGCAACTCATGAGTGATATTGGTAAAGAACTGTAATTTAGCATGATTGATTTCCTCCATTTTCTGCCGTTCTGTCTTCCCCATCTCTATGGCCTGTTTCATCCGGATACGGTTTCTGACAATCCGATAAGTATACCATGCCAATGAAACGAACAACAAGACATAAAGGCAATAAGCCCACCACGATAACCAAGGCGGCGGAAGAATAGTTATACGCAGACATTTCATATCCGGAGACCAGATTCCATTCTGATTGGCTCCCTTTACACAAAAAGTATAAGTACCTGCCGGAAGATTGTTATAATAGGCAAACCGACGTCCAGCCTCAACGGACAACCATTCCTTGTCATATCCCTCCAACCGATATAAATAACGGTTCAACTCAGGATTGATATAGTTCAATATTGAAAAATCAAGACTGAAATTATTCTCCCGGTATCCTAATACAATTTTATCAATAAAATCAATAGCTCTGTTTGCAGCAATCCCCTCTCTGACGGAAAGAGGATAGGTACGTACCGATACATTATGTACCTTTATATCTGTAATTACTACCGGAGAATAGGCAGTATCCTGAACTATTTTATCAGGATAAAAACTGTTCAATCCACGGAATCCTCCGAAGAAAAGTTTCCCATCCGCACCCTTGAAGCAAGAATTCCGGTTAAACATATGGTCTTGCAAACCATCATCTACCGTATAGGTATGTATTTTCGGTGCAGCACCGTCCAAAGGTATATCAATGTGATACATTTCCGCATTGGTAGTAAGCCATAAAGTATGCTTATCATCCTCCAGCATGCTGAAAACAACATCTCCATTCCGGAAATAATCATTCAAGACTGAAACAAAACGATCATTCTTCCGGTCATACAAATCGAGTCCGTTACCATTCGACCCCACCCATACTCTGTTGTATCCATCCACACAAACACTCATCGCCCCGACAGTGGATAATGTACCATCCGAAGGCGTATAAAACTTAACCTTATATATTTCTCCGGATGTATCTATCCGCCATACCCCTTCATTACTAGTCGCTATCCAGATAAAGCCATCTTGATCTTCCGCCATTTTGAAAATAGAAATTTGGGGGGCAATGCCTGATTTGTCAAAGTCACCAGTTCATTCAAAGAATGAAGTCTTGATTCCGTATCCAAGATAAACACTCCCGAACGTGTCCCCAACCACAGATTCCCTTTCGAATCCTCCAACAAAGAATAAATACAAATATCACTCAGCTCCGGATTGGTAACGGTATTTATCACGTGTGCTTTCCCGGCTTTGACATTATAGAACCACACTCCGTCATCCCAAGTGGCAAAACACAATTCATTTGTCCTTTTACGATAAATAATATCATTGACCGTCGATGTATATCCCATATTCTTCAATACAGGATGAGAGCGGTAAGGAACAATGGTATGCTGTTTCATATCATAAAATACCAGACCGAATCCCATGATTCCCATCCACAGATTCCCATTATCCTCCTGATAGACACTGCGGACAGAGCTGGTAGGGCAATGCTCACGCAAAGCCTCCAAAGAATCATAATTAAACCGGAACTTATTTGTATTTACAGTACAAACACCTCCTCCCAGCATCCCCAGCCACATCAGCCCGTCTTTACTGCACAACAGAGAGTTCACTTCATTAAAAGGTAAATCTCCTTGAAGGTTGCCCGGAACAATATTGGTAAAATTCCCGTCTCCCGATTCATCTTCTAAAATACTGACCCACTGCGTGAACCGATCCAGAGCTTTCCGGAATTTTTATCCTGAGCAATGGCGTAGATAATATTATCCAACAGAGAATGAGAATTTCCCTTGATGTTCCGGAATGTTTTAAATGAGAAATGTTCCGGATCATACGGATTAATGAGTTTCACCAGTCCATACCGCCAGGTACCGATCCAAATATTCCCGGCTTCATCCTGAAATATGACATGCGCCGAATTACCAGGGTTAATCCCGTCGTAAGTATAATACAATTCCTCTTGAGGACTATAACGCAGCAGCCCCTGTTCCCAAGTACCAATCCATATTTGACCTTTCCGGTCTTCGACAACAGACTTTATATCCATGTTTTTTTCACAATCGAAAGTACGGCTGCCGGCTTTTCTGCGAAACAATCCCTTGTTGCTTCCCACCCATAAATCTCCGTTACTTGCATAAAGGATACTTTCTACATTGCTTACCTGTAACAAAGGACTGATTATTTTCTCTATCTCATCCGTTTCTTTATGCAACACGTATAATCCATTGTGCGTACCTATCCACAAATTATTCCCAAGAATATATTCGCAGTTACGGTGTGCCAAGTGCATAGATTCAACTTTAAGATTTGATGCAATATTCGCAAAAAAAAGCATTTTAAGCAAATATTCCATAAGATTTGTTCTAAATTTCCCCCATTTGCATACATAAGAAACTAAAATTATACTTCCAGAAACACTTAGAACAAAAAGGTTAGAGGCTGTTAAGATAAAAAATTGTATATTTGCCGATAAGTGTGACCTAATTTTAAAACAGAGAAACATGCATTACAACGACCAAGGCGCTGATTTTAAATACCTAATTGTCAATGAGCGTGACAAGCGTTTCGGCTTGTCGGTGACTACCGTCGGATTCCAGGCCATCAGGGCCGGGAGCGTTTATCCACCACGCAACCACCCGGACGCTTATTATTTCACGGCCCAGAAAGGACGTGTGCTGCATGAATATCAGTTGGTATACATTACTAAAGGACGGGGAACTTTCGCCAGCGATACTACTCCGTCTGTCGACATATCCAAAGGGCAGATACTTTTCCTGTTTCCCGGACAGTGGCATACCTATGCGCCGCTGCAAAAGACAGGATGGAACGAATATTACATCGGTTTTGAAGGCCCGATTATAGACAATCTGGTAAAAAACAGCTTTATCTCAAAAGAAAGCCAGATTCTGGATATCGGTATCAATGAAGAACTGGCCAGTCTTTTTGCCCGTGCACTGGAAGTAGCGGAAGCAGACAAGACCGCAGCGCAACAATATTTGTCCGGCATCGTTTTACACATTATGGGAGCCGTACTTGCTATCTCGCAGAACAAACGCTATGAGGTGGACAATGCGGCACAAAAAATAGAAAGTGCCAAAATCATCATGCACGAAAATGTGTACAAGGATATAGACCCGGAAGAACTGGCCATGAAATTGGGAATCAGTTATTCCTGGTTCCGCAAAGTATTCAAAGAATACACCGGTTATGCGCCCGCCAAGTATTTCCAAGAGCTGAAACTGCGCAAAGCGAAGCAGCTGTTGATTGAAAGTTCCATGTCAGTGAAAGAGATATGTTATGAATTGAATTATACCTCTACTGAACACTTTTTCTCGGTATTTAAAAAGCGTACCAATTTCACCCCTACCGAATATCGTAACTTCGGACGGGGCGGAAAAGAAAAAGAGAATGAAAACGAATAAAGAAAAAATGAGAAAAATAACCATCAATCTGGCTGCTGTGGCAGCCTTTTGCATTGTAGTTGCATCACCGGCCTTAGTAAGCAGCAGTTGCGCTACTCCAAAAACGGAGCAGGAAGATACCACTATCATACGGGAAGATTCAGGTATTACGGCATTGAAATACAGTAGTCCCGAAGTTCCCGCCAGTATTGAGTTCTGTGGCAAAACCATTGATTTGAGCCGCTTTGACCGCCACGAGCGTATGGACCGTGAACTATTGGCATTCACCTATATGCACAGTACTTCCTTGCAAATGCTGAAAAAAGCCAACCGCTATTTCCCCATTGTAGAACCCATACTGAAAGAAAACGGAATACCTGATGATTTTAAGTACCTGATGGTAATAGAAAGTAATATGAATCCCACCGCCCGTTCTTCTGCCGGAGCTGCCGGACTATGGCAATTCATGCAAGGTACGGGACGGGATTACGGATTGGAGGTAAACAACAATGTGGACGAGCGTTACCATATTGAGAAAGCGACCCGTGCCGCCTGCCGCTATCTGAAAGACGCGTATGCAAAATATAAGGACTGGGTGGCTGTCGCCGCCTCTTACAATGCCGGTCAGGCACGCATTGCCAGCCAACTGGCCAAACAGGATGTGGACGACTCGTTGGATTTGCAACTGGTAGAAGAGACTGCCCGGTATGTGTACCGCATTCTTGCCGCCAAACAATTGTTCAATGCCCCCACTACTTTCGGTTTCCGCCTGCGTGCATCGGATTTGTATCCGCCTATTCCTTATACGGAAATCACTGTGACGAAAGGAATTGCAGACTTGGCACGTTTCGCACGCAGCAAAGGAATCAATCTGGCCATATTAAAGAATATGAATCCCTGGTTACGGGAAACATCCTTGTCCAACCACAGCGGGCGGACTTACGTGATAAAAATCCCTACCAAAGAAGGAATGACTTATGATCCGAAAAAGACGGTGGCGCATGATAAGCGATGGGTGATAGAATAACTTTCTATCATACAGCATTCCATAATCAATTTACCAGTTTTCCTCCACAGTATTTACAATAAGCAGCCCCGTCCTCATGTCCGTCCTTACCACAATGCGGACATTTCAGGGCCACCCTGCGTCTATGTTCCTGGATCATAGACGCAGAAACAATTCCTGTGGGGACTGCAATGATGGTATAGCCCAGTAACATTACAATGGCCGAAAGGAAGCGCCCTAGCGGAGTTTCCGGAGTGATATCCCCATAACCTACCGTCGTCATCGTCACTATCGCCCAATAAATACTATTCGGAATATTATTGAAAGAAGTGCCCGGCCGCTGTCCCTCAATCATATACATCAATGTACCGATCGAAGTCACCAATATCAGTACAAACAAGAAAAAAACAATAATCTTCCGACTGCTGAACACCAAGGAACGCAACAAGAAATTACCTTCATTCAGATAATTGAAAAGTTTAAAGATACGGAACACACGAATCAACCGGAAAGTGCGGATCACCAGCAGATAACGTGCCGTGCCGAAAAGCCAGCCTATATATAGAGGTAAGGTAGCCAGCAAATCCACTATACCGAAAAAACTCAGAGCATACTTCCGCGGTTGGGGAGAACAATAAAGCCTCAACATATACTCTAACGTAAAAAAGAAAGTAAAAACATACTCCGACACCCGCAGATAAGGCCCGATAACGGTATCCCAACTCTTGATACTCTCGGCAATAACCACCAGAATACTCAAGACAATGAACCCTATCAACGCCACATCGAATAACTTTCCCATCGGTGTGTCGCTTTCAAAAATAATCACATATATTTTATGCTTTAATTTCTCATCATGCAGTAAATTCTGCCATTTATTCCAAATACGCCTCAGAAATGCCATAATTTTTTAGGATAGAACACAAATCATTCACAATTATAACAAATATTGCCCGATTTATGTCCCATCGGTAACTATTATTTTCACTATATTTGCACAAAACCAATAAAATAATAGCATGAAGAAACAACTTATGACAGGTCTGTTCACAGTCCTCGCCCTTACAGCAGGCGCACAGACCTTCCAAGAATGGCGCAACCCGGAAATAAATGCGGTAAACCGTGCGCCGATGCACACGAACTACTTTGCTTTTGAGAATGCAGATGCAGCTAAGAAAGCAGACAAAAAACAATCAACTAACTACATGACTTTGAACGGAACCTGGAAGTTCAACTGGGTAAAGGATGCAGACTCCCGTCCGACTGATTTCTGGAAAACCGGCTTCAACGACAAAGGCTGGGATGACCTGCAAGTTCCCGCCGTATGGGAGCTGAATGGTTATGGTGATCCTATTTATGTAAACACTGGCTATGCTTGGCGTAATCAGTTCCAGAACAACCCTCCTGAAGTTCCTACAGAGAATAACCATGTAGGTTCTTACCGCCGTGAAATTGTAGTTCCCGCCTCATGGAAGGGAAAAGATATTATCGCCCATTTCGGTTCGGTTACCTCCAATATGTATTTGTGGGTGAACGGACGTTATGTAGGCTACAGCGAGGACAGCAAACTGGAAGCCGAATTTGACCTGACTCCATATTTAAAACCGGGTCAGAAAAACCTGATCGCCTTCCAAGTATTCCGCTGGTGCGACGGTACCTATCTGGAAGATCAGGATTTCTTCCGGTATAGCGGCGTGGGACGTGACTGCTATCTATATGCCCGCAACAAAAAACGCATTCAAGATATCCGTGTAACTCCCGACTTGGACGCAGCTTACCAAAACGGCAGCCTGGCTGTCAATCTGGATTTGAAAGGCAGTGGTAAAGTCGATTTGGAACTGGTAGATGCACAAGGCAAGCAAGTGGCAACCGCTACCGCCAACAAATCCGGTCTGGTGACCATGAACGTAGAGAACCCCAAAAAGTGGAGTGCCGAAACACCTTATTTATATACCTTGCGTGCCAGCATGCAGGGCAGCAATGAAGTGATTCCTGTCAAAGTAGGTTTCCGCAAGATTGAATTGAAAGGTGACCAGATCTTGGTTAACGGTAAGGCAGTCCTGTTCAAGGGAGGCCGACCGCCACGAAATGGATCCGGACGGAGGCTATGTAGTATCTCCCGAACGTATGCTACAGGATATCCAGATAATGAAGCAATTCAACCTGAACGCTGTACGTACCTGCCACTACCCGGATGACAACTTATGGTACGATTTATGTGACCAATATGGTATTTACGTCGTGGCCGAAGCCAATATAGAATCTCACGGTATGGGCTACGGCGACAAGACGCTGGCCAAGAACCCCTCTTATAAGAAAGCCCATCTGGAACGTAACCAGCGCAATGTACAACGCGGATTCAACCATCCGAGCATCATCTTCTGGTCATTGGGTAATGAAGCCGGTGACGGCCCCAACTTCGAACAATGCTATAAATGGATTAAAGCAGAAGACCCCAGCCGTGCCTGCCAATATGAACAAGCACGCCAGAAAGAACATACCGATATCTTCTGTCCGATGTACTATGATTATAACGGCATGGAAAAATATGGTCAACGTACCGATGCTACCAAACCATTGATTCAGTGTGAATATGCCCACGCTATGGGTAACTCACAGGGCGGTTTCAAAGAATATTGGGATTTGATCCGTAACTACCCGAACCTGCAAGGCGGTTTTATCTGGGATTTCGTTGACCAGTCCTGCCGCTGGAAAGGAAAAGACGGCGTGATGATCTATGCTTACGGAGGAGATTTCAACCGTTTTGACGCTTCTGACAATAACTTCTGTGACAATGGTTTGATCAGCCCCGACCGTGTTCCTAATCCGCACATGTATGAAGTAGGTCACTTTTACCAAAATATCTGGACTACTCCCGCCGATTTAAGCAAAGGGGAAGTAAATGTATTCAATGAGAACTTCTTCCGTGATCTGTCCGCCTACTATATGGAATGGCAAGTACTGAAAGATGGAAAAGTAATCCGCACCGGACGCGTGGATGATTTAAAAGTCGCTCCTCAGGAAACAGCCAAGATTACGTTGAATATCGGCAAGACCTGCACCTGCAAGGAATGGTTGCTGAACGTTTCCTACAAACTGAAAAACCGCGAAGGTTTGCTGCCCGCAGGTTTCACCGTCGCCAAGAATCAGTTGACACTGAATGATTACAAAGCACCGTCTATGGATTTGAAGAACGTGGAAACGACCAATGTAGCCACCGTTGTTCCGCAAATCATCGACAACCAATATCATTATCTGATCGTAAAAGGCAATAACTTCGTAGCCGAGTTCAACAAACAGAACGGTTACTTAAGCAAATATGCAGTGGACGGAACGGAAATGCTGAAAGAAGGCGCAGCCCTGACCCCTAACTTCTGGCGTGCCCCGACAGACAATGATATGGGAGCCGGCCTGCAAAACAGATATGCCGCATGGAAAAACCCGGGATTGAAACTGGTTTCCTTGAATTCCAAGACAGAAAATGACCAGATAGTAGTGAATGCGGAATATGACATGAAGAATGTTTCCGCCAAATTATATCTGACTTATGTCATCAACAACGAAGGAGCCATCAAAGTGACCCAAAAGATGACAGCCGACAAGAATGCCAAAGTATCTCCGATGTTCCGCTTCGGTATGCAAATGCAGATGCCTAAATGTTTTGAAACCGTAGAATATTATGGTCGTGGTCCGGTAGAAAACTACAGTGACCGCAACCACAGCACCGACTTGGGTATTTATCGCCAGAGTGTAGATGAACAATTCTATTCTTATATCCGTCCGCAGGAAACAGGTACGAAGACTGATATCCGTTGGTGGAAGCAACTGAATGCCGGCGGTAACGGACTGAAGGTAGTAGGTGATGCTCCATTCTCTGCATCCGCTTTGCATTATACCATCTGTTCACTGGATGATGGCGAACAAAAAGACCAGCGTCACTCGCCCGAAGTACAGAAAGCAGACCTGACCAACCTGATCATCGACAAGGCTCAGATGGGATTAGGTTGTGTAAACAGCTGGGGAGCTCTGCCGTTGCCTCAATATATGTTGCCCTACGGTGATTATGAATTTACTTTCATCCTGACTCCGGTAAAACATAGCGTCGAGATAGAATAAAACACAGGTTAAACAATAAAAACAAGGTGGCTGGATTTGTTTTCAGTCACCTTGTTTTTATTCCCTCTGTTCTTCATAGCTACTGCCATCTACAATTTTCATAAAACAAGTATCACACAAGTATCTGCCCCAACCATCTCTTCAAAACACATTTTCCACCTTTTTTCCTTCAAATTCTTCATACGCGGGCAAGACTTTGAACCTCAAGCCATTACAATGAACCATTCTTATTCCAATCCTTCATAAATTCTTCATAAAGTTATATCCGTTCCCTTCGCATGAACCAACCACGGGAATCCATTCCGACAACCCATCGAATCTTTTTCCTTATTTTACCGTACCCGATTACAAACCTCGGTTGTATTACTCATAAAGAACAATTAAACACTAGTAAAATGAGATCAGACGGCTATTTGAAAACAGCGTGGATCATGACCGTATTATTCAGCATCATCCTTCCGCTTCATTCACAAACACCCCGGCAATTCTCTATAGAATTAAAGGACAAACCACTTCCCGCCGCCCTTAAACTAATCGAAAAGGAAGGCGGAAAGAATATTATCTTCTCCTATAACGAAACAGAAAGCTACCGGGTTACAGCCTCCATCCGGCAAAAAACCGAACTTGAAGCCATCGGCACTGTCCTGAACGGCATTCCTTTCATTTGTAAAGAACGGGAAGAATACTTCGCCATACAGAAAAAGGGAAGAGACATACGCATTACCGAAATACGAGGACAAGTAACCAATGAAAAGAATGAACCGCTGCCCTACTCCAATGTACTCTTATTGACTCCCGGCGACTCCACCTTTGTAAACGGATGTGTCACCCGTGAAGACGGAAGTTTCCTGATGATAGCGGAAGAAGGGATACCTTACTTGATACGGGTTTCTTATATAGGCTATAAGACGGAAGTGCAACCTTGCCACCCTACTCTTACGTTTCACCTGCTTCCCGACACCCAACTGATGCAGGAAGTAACCATCAGCGCCCGACGCCCCATGATAGAAGTGGGTCCCAACGGACTAAAAGCCAACGTGGCAGGAACTTCCCTGGCCCGAATGGGGTCTGCCGCAGAAATGTTGCCCCATCTTCCTTTCGTCACCGGCCATAACGGCGAATACAATGTAATGGGATGCGGTTCTCCTGTAATCTATATAAATAATAAGAAAGTACGTGACATGACAGAACTGGACCGTATCCGGGCCAACGAAATCTTATCCGCAGAAGTCATCACCACTCCCGGAGCAGAATATGCCTCGGACGTAGCAGCCGTCATCCGCCTCCGCACCATCCGCCGGCGCGGACAAGGGTTGAGCGGCCACTTCAATACGACTTATTCACAAGGACATTCCGCCAACGCCAACGAATATATGGCATTAAATTATCGCACCGGCGGTCTGGATCTCTTTGTAAAGGGATATATGGCACAGCAAAACTCGTATGGAAAAACCACAAATATGAACCGCATCAAGGGTTCCGCCATTTGGCAAACCAACAAAAATGATGTGCAGACCCATAAGAGCCAACGTTTTTCCGGTGAGCTGGGATTCAATTATGAACCGGATGAACACCATTCTTTCGGTCTGCGCTATATGCCCGAAACCGGAATAGGGAATGCAGACAGAAATTCATCCGGTAAAACCGTCACCAGACGTAACGATGAAGAAACCGACCGGATAAACTTTACTACAGCAGAACAAATACATACAGGTTGGGATCACGCGGCAAACGCCTACTACGCAGGAGAACTGGGCAAATGGAATATTGACTTCAACGCCGATTACCTGTTCAAACGCTCGCATTCCGACCAGAACGCCATGAATAATGACGATGCAACCGTGCAAGCAGACAGTCGTATGCGCAGCTCCCTCTATGCCGCCAAGCTGGTAGTCAGTGCCCCTTTATGGAACGGACGTTTTTCATTCGGTACGGAAGAAACTTTTACCAACCGCCATGATATCTTTACCCAAAACGGTTTCTCTGCTGATGCCGACGACCACATCAAACAATCCGTATATGCCGCATTTGCTGACTATTCAAGATCCATCCGCCATTGGAAACTGAATATGGGAATACGTTATGAACATCAACAAACAGATTATTATGAAAAAGGGATAAGGATAGATGCACAAAGCCCTACCTATAATGATATTATTCCTGTATTGGCCGCCAGTTGGTCACACAATGGCAAAAGTTTCAGCCTCTCTTACCGGTTACGTAAAAATAACCCCGATTATAGCCTATTGACCAATTCCATCCGCTATCGCAGCAAATATGAGTATTCTCAAGGAAACCCTTTGCTGAAAACCCAAAAGACGCATCGCTTTTCGGCCGGCGCCTCTTGGAATTGGCTCTATTTCTCAGCCTATTTCAGCCGTATTCTCAATATGTATACCAATATAATTATGCCCTACAAGGAAGATACACATCCGGGCGTCCTCTTATTTGCCACACAGACCATTCCTACAACCCATAATTACGGCATTAGTTTCAACGCCTCTCCCAAACTGGGGTGTTGGGAACCACAACTCAATGTGAATATGGCTTTTTTGGACATGAATGCGAATAAAATAGGAATCACCGAACACCGGAACCAACCCCGTTTCTATATCAGTCTGGACAACAACTTCAACCTTCCCAAAGGCTGGTTCTTCAATATGGAAGGATATCTCTCCACCGCTTCCCGGCAAGGATTTTTTGTAACGCGCACGGAAGGACAAATCAATGCACGCCTTTCCAAATCCTTTTTAAAAGAGACACTCACCATAACATTCACCGCCAATGATATTCTTAGAACAGGGTATTTCCATTTTGATTTATACGGCATAGATGCCTATATGGAAAATCGGATTTACCGGGATTTCCAACGCTTCGGCCTCCAAGTATCCTATAAATTCAATGCCACCAAGAGCAAATATAAAGGAACCGGAGCCGGACAAAGCGAAAAGAATCGTCTGTAACCCCAGCGGAGAAAAGGAAATTTCCGTACCTTTGTTCACGGAAGACAAGGAAACATGCAGATTTTATTCAGGAGAAGAAACCATAAAGAAGAGCACTTCGAACGACTGTTCGCAGAAATGTACCCACGCCTCGTCCGCTTTGCTACCACCCTGATGAGCAATACGGAAGAAGCCAAGGACATAGTAAGCGAAACCATGGAACAAGCCTGGAAGGAGTTCGACCAACTAAAGGAAAACACCCGTAGCGCCTGGCTCTATGCCACCGTGCGTAACGGATGCCTCAACCGCTTGAAGCATTTGAATGTGGAACAGCAACACATAGACCGCCTCATCGAAGCCACCCGTGCGGAAATGAATCAGGGTTACCGCGCACACGAGGCACTGTTGCAGCAAGCGGAAAACATAGCCCGCAGTTTGCCCGAACCGACTTGCACCATCTTGCGAAGCTGCTATTGGGAGAAAAAAACATATCAACAGGTAGCCGACGAATTGGGAATCAGCCCCGACACCGTGAAAAAACATATATCAAAAGCATTGCGGACTCTGCGCGAAGCGATACTGAAAAAGGAGGATAAACAATGAAAAAGGAGTTTTCAACAAATGACCACATCCATCCGGACAACGGAAAGAATCCCCATAACCAAGACTCCCCCCAAAACGGAACTTGGAATGACCATCAATTGGAACAACTCTTTGGTGAAGCATTGGGGGATATTCCCACCGCAGACGAAACCCGGAAAGCCTGGCAGACATTCATCCGTCGTCACCGTATCAGACACCAATCTATCCGACGAATAACGATACCAGGTATAGCCGCCGCTGTCATCGCCTTGGTACTTGTATTCCAGCCTTTTTTGCAACCTGAGCCGCAGGAAGTGGAAGTCTTCACTTCACTGGAAGTTCCTGAGGAAATTACTTTTCGGGAAGAAGGGAAAAGGATAATTGTAAGCACCCCGCCCGCTACCATTACCTCCGTTCAATTAAGCGACGGAAGCAAGGTATTGCTCAGCGCAAACAGCCGTCTGGAGTATCTAAAGGAGTTTACAGATACCATTCGCAGTATCAAACTAAGCGGAGAGGCCCGTTTTGAAGTAGCCAAAGACGCTTCCCGCCCCTTTATAGTATGCACCGAGCAACTACAAACACGAGTACTGGGAACGGTGTTCGATGTGAAAGCATATCCCCGTTACTCGCCGGATGTCATCCTCTATCAAGGACGAGTGAATGTAAGTCATACCAAGCGCAATCAAAGTAAGGAAATGCACCCGGGGGAACAAATATCCTTGGATAAACAAGGAAAACTCCAATTGAAAAGAGTTGATACGGAGAAGAGAAAAGGATGGGCGGAGAATGAATTTTCTTTTGACAATACCGACTTGAGGCAAGTCATGCAAGATATAGGTTCATGGTATAACATCAGCATCGTATTCCGTTCACGTCCGTTACTGGACGAACGCATCTATTTCCATATCAACCGCCAACTCCCGGTGAATACCGTACTGGACGCCCTGAATGATTTGAAAATCGCACAGTTCACCATGAAAGAAGGAAAAATAATAGTGGAAACACCACAAGACAAGAAACGATAACATCAATGGGAGTTCAATAAACAAGCCTGTATTTTCACCTGGAGATTAACATATCAGCGTTCTTTTCATCTTCAGGTGAGAACCATTCGGTTTATCCCCCCTGTGCTAAAGAACTGACAGCACTATCTCTCTTTCCAGTTCCCTCGTGTGAAATCGGGAATCTCCACCGGTACACTGCCCTGTCGCACGGAGCGCTCGCTCAGTTCCGTAATGCAAGACCATTCGGCAGCGTCATACACATCCTGATCCAACGGCAAACCGTTCCTCAAACAATGAATAAGCCGGTAGTCCATGATATAATTCATCTCATTCGGCATATTCTTCCGCCGCGCCTCCTCGCCGATAACTGCCGTAAAAGGATGTTTATACTGCTCCATCATCCGCTCAAACTGCTCACCGGACAAAGGTTCCTTGCCATATTCATCGAGCAGAAGACAGGGAACAGGATATTTCTGCATGAATCCCTTCGTGCCGCACACCGTCTGATGGCGGCTGTACGGGCGAGGAGTGGTCACATCATATTGCAACAAGATAGTTCTTCCTTTTGCGGTATGAATCAGCGTGGTATTCACATCCCCCATCTCATAACTCTGCGCCGCTTCTTCGGAGGATGCGCCAAACACCTGTCCGGCATAAGCAGACAGACCGGCCTGACGCGAGGACATGGAAACCAGATACTCCATACGGTCTCCCCGATGAATATTCATCCATTGGCAGACAGGACCCAAGCCGTGAGTAGGATAAGGATTCCCCGTATGCTGCTGGCTGTAAAGCTTTATCCAGTGATTGTGATACCCACCCGCTTTTTCGTCTGCAAAATAATGCTTGCGCAAGTCATGGATGTATGCCCCCTCGGCATGAGTGATTTCGCCCAACACCCCCTGCTGCACCATGTTCAATGTAGTCAGGGCAAATGCATCGTAACAACAGTTCTCCAGCATCATGCAGTGACGGCGGGTTTCTTCGGCTGTATCCACCAACCGCCAGCAATCGGCCACACTCATGGCGGCAGGAACCTCCAACGCCACGTGACGGCCCTGCTGCAAGGCATAAACGGCAATATCAGTATGAGTCAGCCAGTCCGTACAAATATAAATGAGGTCTATCTCCTTGCATTCGCACATCTTGCGCCACATCCCTTCTTCCGAATAGTTCTCGGCTTCGGGACGGCCGAACTCCCGTAAGATATGCTCTGCACGCTCTATATTCTCTTTCCGCAAATCACAAAGCGCTTTCACCTCAATGCCTTCCAGGTGCATATATCTCTCAAGTGCAAGAATGCCCCTGTTTCCTAATCCGACAAAACCGATCCGAACTACGGGGATGGCAGGGCAGGTTAAATTAAGTACGTTGGGTCGTTTCATGGACTGCTTTATTTTTCCGGCAAAGATAAAGAGAAAAATCGAGAGGCGGAGGACTGCCTGTGAATAATTTGCCGGTATACCGGTCTGATATCTTTCCGTATCGGAACCTAACCTCTTTCAACAGCAAACATAAGCCTTTTTCTCCATACAACTAAGGTCTTTATTCCTATTATCTTCTATAGTCTTCCGGTGCAGACCGTACAGTCCACTGTAGCAGACCGTACAGTCCATTACGGCAGACTCTACAGTCCATTGCAATGAACTGTAGAAGGTTTCAGTATAAAAGCCCTTAATCATCCGGAAGAAAACGCTTAGCCAAAGAGAAGACAGCACTTAAAAGCCGCTTTATAACCAGACAGTTCCCTTTCCCGGAAAAAGACAAAGAGGATGTGTCCGGACCGAAGTGACAGCCACAGAACACATCCTCTGTTTTCGAATGAGAACAGTACAAACGGTGCTTAAATAATAGAAGTACGTTTGGTAAATTCTATAATTTCGGGAATATAACCGAATGCCAGACCGGTCACCGTGTCGGCACAACCATAATAAACGGCCACCCGTCCCGTTGCCGGATCATGCAAAGCCGCACAAGGGAAGCATACATTGGGCACATCACCCATGCATTCGTAAGGTTCACGCGGAGAGATAAGATAAGGTCCCGAACGGAATTTCACCTTCCAGGGCTCGTCCAAGTCAAGCAATGCCGATCCAAAGGCATAGACATAACCGTTGCAGGAGCGAAGCACACCGTGATAGAACAGCAACCAGCCCTCACTGGTTTCGATGGGAATGGGGCCGGCGCCAATCTTCAGGCACTGCCATGCACTTACTTCAAAAGGCGCGGGTGACATGACGTGACGATGGTGTCCCCAAAACTCCAAGTCGGGCGACTCGCTATAATAAATATCTCCGAAAGGAGTATGCCCGTTATCACTGGGACGGCTCAACATGGCAAACTTACCATTGATCTTGCGGGGAAACAGCACGCCATTACGGTTGAAAGGCAGGAAAGCATTCTCCACTTGATGGAATGTCTTGAAATCCGTAGTCCATGCCACGCCGATGGTGGGCTGGCCCTTATATCCGTTACACCAGGTCACATAGTAACGGTCGTCGATAAAGCAGACACGCGGGTCATAACCGTACACCCATTCACCAATCTCAGGAATATCACACTGGAACTGCAACTTCTCCGGATTGATGTCCCAATGAACGGCGTCCTTGCTGAATCCCACATGAAGCGCCATCCGGCGGTTTGTATCATCACAACGGAACACTCCGGCATACCCTTCGCCGAAAGGTACTACCGCACTATTGAATATACTATTGGATGTAGGCAGCAAATCACGGGGAATGATGGGATTCGCGCTACATCTCCACATTACATTTTTACAACCTTCGGGACGTTCCTCCCACGGCATACCGGGCAACGGATTGCCCGCAATCTTCAATTCACTCATATTCTCTTTTTTGTTAGGTTAATAGTTTTTCTCTATTTCTTGTCTTCGTGCGTGAAGGGTACAAACCAAGTCATCAGGAATGCCGGAATGGCAGCCACCAGCACAAAGATGAAAAACAGTTTATAGCCCAGCCAGTCGCTGACATATCCGGACATCATACCGGGCAACATGACACCCAGGTTCATGATACCCGATGCAAAAGCATAATGCGCCATCTGATGAGGGCCGGCAGCCACCTGTTGCATCATGAACAAGGTAAGTCCCACAAAGCCGAAGCCATATCCGAAATACTCCAGCACAATGGCTCCGCCGATAAGAGGCGCACTCTGCGGTTGGAAAATGGCAAGCAGCGTGTAAGCCATAAAAGGCAGATTGAATACACAACACAAGGAGAACAAAGTCTTTTTCAATCCACGTGCGGAAATATAATATCCGCCCAGCAATGAACCGAGTACGAAAGCTGCCGCTCCGAAGGTTCCGTAATAAATGCCAATCTCCTGTTCTGTCAATCCCAAACCGCCCACATCACGACCGGCTTTCAGGAACAAAGGTACAATTTTCATCACAAACCCTTCGGCAAAACGATATAAAATAATAAAGCAGATGTAATAAACGATATGCTTTTTAGTAAAGAAGTTCCGGATGACATTCCATAACTCGGCCATACTCTGCGAAAAAGAGGTGACCGAATGGGCATGCTTGCCCGAAGGTAGCATACGGGTATGATAAAGTCCCAAAGCGAACATCACTCCTCCGAGGACAATCATAATGACCGTCCAGGAATAGAGTACCGCATCTTCGGCAGGACCTTCGTATTCATCTTTCAAGAAACCGGCCAGATAGACCAGCAGACCTGTACCGATAATCTTGGCTACGTTATAAAAAGCACCTTGCCAACCTATATACTTAGCCTGTTCCTGTGCATTCAACTCGTCCATATATACCCCGTCACAGGCCACATCGTGCGTTGCCCCGCTAAAGGCGACAATGGCGAACAAGGCGATAGTGATTGCAAAAAAGGACGGAAGATGAAGCGACAAGGCAATCAACCCGAAAGTGACTCCCGACACCATCTGGGTGAGGACGACAAAGAATTTCTTGGTACGGTACATTTCGAGTAGCGGGCTCCAAAGGGGTTTCAATGTCCAGGGAAGCATGATAAGGGAGGTCCAGAAGGCTATCTTTGCATCGCTTACTCCCAAGCCTTTGTACATAAGTACGGCTACCATATTCAATACGACAAAAGGGAGCCCCATACCGAAATAAGCGGTGGGAACCCAAAAAATAGGACTACGGCGTCTGGCCGGAGTTGGGGTTTCGGTTGTTTTCATTTATATCTAAGTATTAAGGTTGTTGAATTCGGCTATAACCGAAGATAACTTCATCCCCTTTCAGAAGGAGATGAAGTTACCTTTCGGAATCTATAAACGCAATAGGACGAAGCATTTGGTAAATCAGTCAGTTATAGGAATAAAGCTCACCGCTTGTCCGCCGCCTTTTGCCATGACTACAGACAAGGTATCGGCTGCTGTCACCTCTTTGTCCTTAATCTGATACGAAGTAGGATTCGTTTTCCAGTCGGCATCTTCTCCATCAGCATAAATCACGGCATGGTATTTTTTATCTTTCTCCAGGAAATCCAATGGAATGGTGAGTGTACGCGACTCTTCATTCGTGGTGGCTCCCAGGAAATATTTATCTTTCGCTTTCCGCACCACAGCTACAAACTCTCCCGGTTCGCCCTGCAAGGCTTCGGACCAGTCACAGTCCGCATCAAAATCCCGGAAGAACTGGAAGGCAGGATGCCCTTCATAGTTCTCAATCATATCCGAGGCCATCTGCAACGGAGAATAAATGACAACCCAATTGGCTATCTGCTTTGCCAAGGTGGTATTCACACGGCTGTTTCCTTTATCCAAGTCATTCCACTTCTTGCGGCGTGGGGAATTGCGTGTCTTTTCATAAAGAATATCAAAAGTACCCGGTGTATAATCCATCGGACCGCCCAGCAAGCGGGTAAACGGCAATAACTCGTGATGCTCGGGGGGATTACCTTCACTCCATCCGTTCCACTCCATGCCGCGGGCGCCTTCGCGCGTCATCATATTGGGGTAAGTACGACGAATTCCTGTATCTTTGATAGGTTCGTGGGCATTAACGGTTGTATGATAACCGGCGGCAGTCTGCACCACCTTGCGGTAATGGCGTACATTGAACTGTCCATGATGGCTGTGACCGCCCGGCAGTCCTCCGGCATAACCGGTCTTCACGCTGTGCACTCCCAGGTCTGCATACCATTTGTAAGCATTGTCCAGCTGGCGTTCGTAATTAAAGATATTGCCACCCGTTTCGTGGTGACCGATTATTTCAATCCCTTTCTCCTTGGCATAACGTGCCACCTCTGCCATATCGAAATCGGCATAAGGCTTGGTATAGTCAAAAGTCTGCATACCGCCCCAACTTTCCCAGCCTTCATTCCAGCCCTCGAACATCACCGCTTCTATGTTATTGGCAGCAGCAAAATCTATATATCGTTTGGCATTAGCGGTGGTAGCGCCGTGGCGTTCATCCATCGTCCACGTTTCAACCCCCAGATGCATTCCCCACCAGATACCTACGTATTTCATAGGACGTATCCAGCTCAAATCACCCTCCAGCGCACAAGGTTCATTCAGATTCAGTATCAGGCCGGAGTTTATCAGACCTACCGCTTGGGGAGCTATCTGGATACTGCGCCACGGAGTAACGAAAGTTCCTCCGGCAAAACGGGCTTTTACCCCATCGGGCCAGGAGGCCAGTTCCGATTTGAAGTGACAACCTTCGGTATGCTTCAAAGTCATTTCGGGGAAATCGGTCAAAGCCGCTTCGTGAATACTGGCATATACCCCGTTATCTGTTTTGAAAGTCATCGGGGTATTGGCATTATCCACCTTGCTGACGGGCAGGGTACGATACAGCAACTCGTAGGTTTCAAAACTGGCGGGAATAGACCATGACTTGCCATCCTGCGCCAGATTGAATGAAGTGAGCTCGTCCATCACGAACACACTGTCCACTTGGGGTACTTGATATTCATAACGAAAGCCCAGACCGTCGTCGAACACACGGAAACGGAGGGTCAGCCGTGTATTCGCCGGATCTTTCAAGCGCACAGCCATCTCGTTATAATGGTTCCGGATAGATTTATTCTCCCCCCAAGGCTGGGTCCAGGTTTCATTCTTTGTGGTAAACTCAGTATTTTCTATCTGAAAATCTTTGGAGAGATTGAGCCCGTCACGGCCTTCAAAGCCCATAACAGAAGGAGTGATGAACGGTTTTCCTCCTACAGAAACTCCATAGGTCATCGCTCCTGCCTCATTCAGGTTGAATACTAATTTTATATTGCCATCCGGCGATGTTAATTCCGTGGAACGGGAACATCCGCAAAACACAACTAACAAAAATAATACATAGTAACTGTATGTCTTCATACTATTAAATTGGATTAATGATACAAATATAGAACAATTAAGTAAGGTATCACACTTATCGAAGGAGGAAAATTATTTTAAATGGGAGAAGATTACATATAATGAGAAGTATCAACAGAATAAAATAACAAACGCCGATAAAGCCCTTTTAAAGACTCTACCGGCGTAAGTTCACCTATTTAAAAAATCAGAATTCCAAGTCAGCCAACTGAGGATTATGGTCGGAAAGTAAAGCTTCCGGTACTTCAGCCGGTATTTCACAACTCTTCACCAGAACTTGCGGAGTAACAAAGATGAAATCAATCTTTTCACAATCCTCGGCCGGGATACGGGCAAAATCATGAAAAGTATAATCAACGCCGGTCACACGGGCAGCCGTCTTATAAGCATCCTTCATCACAAACTCGTTGGTGGTGATTGTTTCGTATGCATCGCTCGCATCGGTCACATTAAAGTCGCCCGTAACCACTGCGGGACGTTCGCCTACGATCTCTTTTATCTTACGGATAATGAGCAATGCGCTTTGACGGCGGGCCTCTTCACCCACATGGTCAAAATGAGTATTGACAGCCATGAATATCTTTCCGGTAGCCTTGTCCTTAAATTTTGCCCAAGTGGCGATACGGACACAAACCGCATCCCATCCCATCATTCCTACGCTATCGGGATTTTCGGCCAACCAGAAAGTATTGGAGTCCAACACCTCATATTTGTCCTTACGATAGAAAAGCGGCGCATATTCACCTGCTGTCTTCCCGTCATCACGTCCCACACCGATACCATCGTATTCGGGCAAGCCTGCGCGAAGATCTTGAAACTGGCTATGCAAGACTTCCTGCATACCGACAATATCCAGCTCATGGTCCTTAATAAACTGGCACACACGGTCTTTCCGATATTGCCAATTGTTCAAACTGTCCTGCGGATTGTCGTAACGGATATTGAAAGTAGCCCAACGAACGTCGGTCTTCTTCTCTTCCGCACAGCCGCCCAATAACAGGACGGCTGCCAATAAAAATAGAATTTGCTTCATTTTGTTTCTTTTTATGTTCCCTAGGATACAAAGATAGCAATTTCTAGCGAAAATTATTCGGAGTATGCCACTGACCTCTATCATTCATCGTATCGGCCACATCCCACCATACACGGCTACCCTGGTTCACATTGCCCGGTTTATTGGGGTTACGGGACTCGCTGTTAGGATAGTTGATGCGTTTGATAAGCTTGCCGGACGCCACTTCTCCATTGGAATTGTTTCCATTGACCGGAGCCAGCAGATAACGCGGATAGTCGGTACGGCGCACTTCCGCCCATCCCTCATTTCCATTCGGGAAAACGGCAATCCACTTCTGAGTAATAATCTGTTCCAACTGTTCTTCCTTGCTACCACCGGTAAATGCTTTTACGCCATCCAGATGACTGATGTATTCATTGGCCTTGTCCGCATCAATTTCATAATAATCCATAGATGCCTTGATACCTTTCAAATAAAGGGCTTCGGCTGTTTCATCCACCAATGACGGCCAGCGCAATGCCGCTTCCGCTTTCAGGAACAAGCTTTCAGCATAACCCATCCAGACAATTTCACGAGCCAGATTCCACCAATAATCCTTGTTCATGGCATCAGATGACAGAATACAGCGGTTGGCAGAATATCTGTTCAGATAAGAACCGCCTACATTGGTTTCTCCATTCATCACTCCGTTGAAATCTCTCTTCAGATTCTCTGTAGGAAGCGGACTGGTAGTCAACGAATCAAACGGAGTAGGACGGAACCATAAAACTTCACAACGAGGGTCGAGATAACAGTTCTCAGAATTCTCATTGAAAGTAACGGCATCGGCTGCCGCACCTTCTTTCAAAGCCTGATTCTTATAAGCCCGTTCCATTTCTTTCGACAATACAGCATTGCCGGTCCAACTGAACAACAACGCGTAGATATTTTCATTACCGCCGGCGATATACTGACGTTTCGGGAGTCTGCTTCATATTGTCATCCTGACTTTGCATCAAACCGGCAGGGTCTGTCAAAGCCGCCTTTGCCTGAGTCTGGGCCAAAGCCGGGTCTACATTGGATACACGCAAAGCAAGGCGCAAACGCAGTGTATTGGCAAAACGACGCCATTTGTCCACATCACCCCCATAACATTTGTCATTGTCACCTAAATCATACTGACTGACAGCAGGAAGATTTTCCTGATGCAACTCTGTTATTGCCTGATCCAACAGCTGGAAAAGGATATTATAAACTTCCTTTTGAGGTGTATAGGTCACATTTTCTTCCGGTGGCATGGCTCCCTTCACATAGTAGGCTACAGGAATATCTCCGTAAGTGTCCGTCTGCATGGACAACAAGAAAGCATAATAAATACGGGTGATATAGAATGCCGTATGGTAATAATCCTTATTGCAGAAATAGAATGTCTTGACCAACTGGCTGTATTCCGAAGTGCTGCGGTCATCATAGAAATGCTTCCAGCGGCTGGCCGACCATCCATCCGTATAAGAATAGGTAGGCGCCTGATTCACAAAGCCGCTGACATTGTTTCCCCAATAACCGGCATAGATATCATGAGTCAGATTGGTTGTTGTCTGATAATCATTGTAAGGACCTTCGTAGGTGAAATTGGCAAAAATACTTCCGATAGCACCTTCCATCCCTTTCAAACTTGCCATGGCATGTTCCGTCAAAGTATAATCAATATCTATACCGTCGGCCGATACATTCTCCACAGTCGGGTCGTAAATCGGTGCGTAAGGATTTGTATTCAATTCCTCAAAATCATGGCATCCGGCCAAAGCCAGCAACGAACATAAGGCTACGGATTTATATAATTTGATTTTCATAATCAGTTTTTCCTTTTAATTAATTAGAAACCTAAGTTGATAGAAATACCGAAAGTACGTGTAAACGGCAACGATGCATAGTCAATGGCTTGTGAGAACATCGTAGTGTCATAGCCACCTTCGGGGCTTGTACCCGGTGTGTGCTTCATCAGATAGCACAAGTTACGTGCTACAAATGAAACATTCAGCGAGTTGACAGGAGTCTTCTTCAGCATAGATGAGGGGAATGAATAGCCGATTGACAATTCTTTCAGCTTAATGAAAGAAGCATCGTAGATGAAATCCTCAGCCTGCAATGCACCATAGTATTCTGAAGCGGACACCTGTTTTGTATTCACCTCGCCTGACTCTGTCACACCGGGAATACCATCATATAGTTGTTTTCCTCACCACGGTTCAAGGTACGTTTAGCCAAACCGTTTCCGGTAGCCAGCATCTCGGAATAAGAGAAGATATCACCACCGAATTTCATATCAAACAGTGCGGACAGTGTAATCCCCTTATAAGTAAAGGTAGGAGATACAGACATGGTCAGCTTTGGCTGGATATTACCGATAGGTTTGTTCACATATTCGGACTCATTGGTCACAGTCATGGGCAACCCATTCTCATTTACGATAATATCACCGTTTTCATTGCGCTTATAAAGCGATGTAGCATAAATCTCGCCTAATTTGTGTCCGGCGCGTGTACCTACTTTTACAGGGAAGTTTCCGTCACCGTTAAAGAACATATAGTTCACATTTTCTTCCGGAGCCAGTTCTTTCACCTTCGATACGTTGTGAGCCATATTCACATTCAAGTCAAAAGCGAAATCCTTTGTTTCTACCAGAGTGGAATACAACATCAGTTCCACGCCTTGATTGGTTACCATACCTGCATTTACCCATTGTCCTCCACTCCAGGGAGCTGCTGCGGGTACTTTCATAATCTGGTTCTTTGTCTTGCTGTAATAATAAGTAAAATCAAATCCCAGGCGATTGTTCAAGAACTTCATATCCAGACCCGCTTCGTAAGAAGTCGCGATTTCAGGCTTCAACTGGTCGTTCATCTTCACATTGTCTTTGGTCGGGGTCAATACACCATTATCGAATTTGAAAGAGTAGGTATTGTATAACTGATAAGGGCTTGTATCCTTACCTACCTGTGCGGCAGACAGACGTGCCTTGGCAAATGTCACCCAGCTTGGCAACGGTTTGTCGATAGAGCGCAAGAAGTCCGACACTACGAAACTGAGGTTGGCAGACGGATAGAAGAAAGAATTGTTACCTGACGGAAGAGTGGATGACCAGTCGTTACGGGCTGTCAAATCCAAAGACAGATATTCCTTCCACGCCATCTGTACAGAGCCGAACACCGAGTTCATGGCACGCTTGTAGCCATCCTCACTACCGGTTCTCAACAAATTGGCCGCATTCAGCATCCAGTTACCTTTGTCCACCATATTACCTACGCCCACGCCCAAAGTTTCCGAACGCTGGTACATAAAGTTACCACCGACATTGAAGCCCAGACGGAAGTTATCAGTCAACTGACGGTCACCCATCAAAATGACTTCAGCATTTGACTCGAAGAAGTTTTCTTCACTACGGTCCATTGAATCATTCGTAATCATGGAAGTATTGGCTTCTCCATTGATACCATCCCCCGCATTGGTGCTTTGCACTCTGGTGCGGTAGTAGTCAAAAGCGTATTTGGCAGATAGATGTAGCCAATCAGTGAAATTGATTTTCATGCTATAATATCCGAAAGCACGCCAACGTTCATCCGAATTCTGACGCTGATGCAATACATAATAAGGATTACGGATACTGGCAGTAGGCCCTGTCCAATTCACATGCGCATGAGTTTCATCAGAATATTGTTTCAAGTCATCCAGACGGACGTTGTTAGGGATTCTCATCAACTGGGAAATAGCACCGTAATCTCCATACAGTGGACGGTTATCGGCTTTTGTACGTGAAAGAGAAATTTTTCCGTCCATAGACACCCATTTGTTCAATTCCGTTCCTGCATTCAGATCGGCATTCACACGGCTCAAACTTTCAGTGGGGAATACACCGTCATTGTCGGAGTATCCGAAAGAAGTACGGAAATGTGATTTCTCTGTACCGTTGCTGATAGATACGTTATGCGTATGCGAGAAACCGGTATCAAAATAATCTTTCAACTTATCCCCATAGTTAGAGTAAGCGTAAGTTTCTCCGTTCCAAGCCTCTTTCATGCTTCCATCCAATACCGGACCCCAGCTTCCGCTATCCGTTTTGTCATACACCGCAGTCTTGGCATCTTTTGTATCAATATGTCCTTGTCCGTAACGGCGTTGCATATCCAATGTCTCGCCGATAGCTGTCCAAGTAAAATTACCACTATAACGGATTCCGAAGCCATCCTTCTTACTACCTTTCTTTGTCGTAATCAAGATAACGCCATTACCTGCACGTGAACCGTAAAGAGCAGCCGCATTCGGACCCTTCAAAACAGAAATACTCTCGATATCATCCGGATTAATGTCCATGGAAGCGCTACCACGGTCTACACCATCATAGCGGGATGCGCTTGAAGTGCTAGTGTCGCTGAAAGGAACGCCATCCACAATCCACAACGGCTGGTTATTGTCTGTCAGAGAAGAGTTTCCACGGATGGTAATCTTCGTAGAGCCGCCCAGACCGGTAGCCGAGGTATTCATCTGAAGGCCTGCCACCTTGCCCTGCAAGGCACTGGTTACCGAGGGGTCACCTGTCTTGTTCAGTTCATCGCTCTTCAGTTCCTGAACCGCATAACCCAACATTTTCTTCTCACGTTTGATCCCCAAAGCGGTTACCACCACTTCGCCAATCTGCTGTGTATCTTCCTGCATGGTTACATTCAGTACATTCTTGCCATCGGGCTTCAATGTTTCCGAACGGTAACCAATGTATGAGAACACAATCTCACCATTTCCGGGAACGGACAGAATAGTTACCTTCAAAGTCTGTAATCGTACCGGCTGTGGGATTTCCTTTCACTTGTACGTTTACACCAATCAAGGCTTCGCCTGTCGCATCAACCACTGTTCCGGTCACTGTATGTTCCTGTCCTGTCTGTTGAGGTGTCTGAGGCTCTCCGGATGCTGAAAGATAGACAATGTTATCCTCTATCTTATACGTAATTCCTTTGCCTTGCAAAGCCGCATCAAGTACAGACTGTAATGAACCGTTCTTCACATCAATGGCATTCACCGGCATTTCAGCCAGCTTGTCATCATAGAAAAACTGATAGTTAGACTGTGATTTAATGTTCTTGATCACTGCTCCAAGCGTTGTCTTGGGAGTTGAAAGAACGATTTGCGCGCGGGTCCATTGTATGGGTGCAGCCACAAACAAAAGAATCAAAAGCGCCCTGAGTAATTTGGGCTTTCTCATTAATTGATTGCCTTTCATAATTTATAAATTCGTTAACACTGACTTGTTTTTCTCCAGTGAAGGGGTTCTCATTCCCCTTTCGAGAATAAAAACAGGCAGCTAAAAGAAAACACTTACTCAATCTTGTTCTTTTTTCTAAATTTTCCAGAAAAAAGCAGAGGAAAGGCAAAAGTAGTAATATCATCGGACTTTGACGTATAGAAGAAATACTTAAAAAGAAAAAGGGGATGTACTCTTGCAATGCTGCCAAAAGAGAACATCCCCCTCCAACCTCTCTTTATAAGAGAGAAGTGCATGGTGAAACTTTTATTTTACTTTTTCGTCTTTTGAAAATGAATAAGGCAAATCACTTTCTTGTGTTCCACGCTGCATATTCGGACGGTCGGTCATCTTGAAGTCAATAGTACCGCCTTGTAACAATTCGTTATGCTTCAAATAATTCTTGGTATAAACAGTACCGTTTACACGCATTTCATCTACATATCGGTTGGTATCGCTGTTATCCGATGCGGTTATTACCAAGTTCTTTCCGTTTTCAAAATGAAGTGTCGCCTTCTTGAACAACGGAGCACCCAGAATATACTCATCCGTACCGGGACATACCGGATAGAACCCTAATGCGGAGAATACATACCATGCCGAAGTCTGACCATTGTCTTCATCACCGCAATATCCGTCCGGACCGGCTGTATACATACGGTTCATCACCTCACGCAACCAATATTGCGCTTTCCAAGGCTGGCCTGCATAGTCATACAGATAAATCATGTGCTGGATGGGCTGGTTTCCATGTGCATAGTTACCCATGTTCATGACTGTCATTTCACGAATCTCATGAATTACCTGTCCGTAATAGCTATCATCAAAGATGGGGGGAACCGAAAAGACAGAATCAAGCATGGTAACGAACATTTCCTTACCTCCCATCAAATCAATCAATCCCTGAGGGTCATGGAATACAGACCAGGAATAATGCCAGCTGTTTCCTTCCGTAAAGTCACCTCCCCATTTCAACGGCGAGAATTCAGGAGCGAACTTGCCGTCCTTCTGCTTGCCACGCATCAATTTACTTTCCGAATCAAACAGGTTCTTATAGTTCATGGCACGTTTGGCAAAAAAGTGCGATTTCCTTCTTCGGACGCTTCAACTCTTTCGCCAGCTGATAAATACACCAGTCATCGTATGCATATTCCAATGTACGGGCTGCATTCTCATGAATCTTCACATCACAAGGCACATAGCCCAGCTTGTTATAATATTCATATCCCAGACGTCCGGTAGAAGAAACTTCAGGATGTACGGCTTCCGTTCCATGAATCAGTCCTTTGTATAATGTTTCCACATCTTCCACACGTACTCCTTTCAGATAAGCATCGACCAAGATAGAAGCTGAATTATTGCCGACCATGCAACCACGATGACCGGGGCTGGCCCATTCGGGGAAGAAACCGCTTTCCTTATAAGTATTAACCAAACCTTCCTGTATCTCCTTATTTACCGAAGGATACATCAGGTTCAAGAAAGGGAACAAGCAACGGAATGTATCCCAGAAACCTGTATCCGTATACATATATCCCGGCAGCGTTTCGCCATTGTAAGGACTGTAATGAACAGGTTGTCCGTTGGCATCCAGTTCATAGAATTTACGCGGAAACAACAAGGAACGGTACAAGCAGGAATAGAAAGTGCGGTATTGATCCAATGTTCCACCTTCCACCTCTACTTTACCTAAGGCCTCATTCCAAGCCTCTTTACCTTTCTGTACCAATACTTCAAAACTGTCACCACCCAATTCCTTCAGGTTCCGAATTGCTTGTTCAGGACTGATGAATGAAGAGGCCACACGGGCATGAACTACTTCACCTTTCTTTGTCTTGAAACCGATAACGGCTCCGGTATGGAAATCAGTCTGCTCCAGTTTACCTTCTTTCAAGGTTACAGGAACACTGCCATCCGGTTTTTCAGGCTGTACATCATTAGAGAACGTAGCCTCATAAGTAAACGGCTTATCAAACTCAATAACGAAATAATTCTTAAAGTTGGCAGGAACACCACCACTGTTACGGGTAGTATAGCCCACGATTTTGTTTTCTCCGGGAATCACCTTGACAGACGAACCACGATCAAAAGCATCCACCACTACATATGAATCATTCTCAGGAAAAGTGAAACGGAACATTACGGCACGCTCCGTAGGAACCATTTCGGTTACGACATCATGTTCTGCCAAATAAACCTTATAATAATAAGGTTTTGCAATTTCAGCTTTATGAGAGAACCAGCTTGCACGCTTGTCCTCTTCAAATTCCGGTTTTCCTGTTACGGGCATGATGGAAAATTGACCATAGTCATTAATCCACGGACTGGGCTGATGGGTTTGTTTGAAACCACGGATTTTATTAGCCATATAAACATACTGCCATCCGTCCCCCATCTTTCCTGTCTGGGGAGTCCAGAAATTCATACCCCACGGGCGGGATATGGCAGGATAAGTATTTCCTGTAGAGAGTTCAAAGGAAGACTGTGTACCTACCAACGGACTCACATAGTCTGCATAATCCTTTGCCTGTACAAACAGCGTGACACACAGCGCTACAACTGATAGAAATAGTTTTTTCATGATATTGCTATTTGGGTTAAGTTATACTTTTAATTCTTCACCTGTTTTCCCCATTCCGTCGGTACGGGACTCATGGTAATCTCCATCGTTCCTCCACGTACCAGATCATCATGGGTAAAGAAAGGAACATCCAGCGGTTTTCCGTTCAACAAAACCGACTCAATATACTTATTGGTCTTCGAATTATTGTGGGTACGGATAACGAAAGTCTTGCGGTCGGGTAAATTAATCGTCACCTCCTCAAACAACGGACGTCCGATAGAATAAACCGGCTTACCGGGACATACCTGATAGAAGCCCATGGAATTCAAAATATACCAGGCAGACATCTGACCGCAATCTTCATTACCCGACAAGCCGTCAGGAGCATTGAAATACTGGTTATACAGCACACTGTCAACCAATTCCTGAGTACGCCATGGACGGTTTACATAGTTATACATATGAGTAATGTGATGACTAGGCTCATTGCCATGCGCATACTGGCCTATCAGTCCTGTGATATCAGCAGAGGTAGCCTCCCCTTCCAACTGGGAAGAAACCGTAAACAAGGAGTCCAGCTTTCCTACGAAAGCATCCTCCCCACCCATCAAATTCACCAGTCCCGGGATATCATGCGGAACAAACCAAGTCCATTGCCATGCAGTACCCTCGCAATAATCATCATTACGGTGATTGGAAGAACGGGGATTGAACGGAGTACGCCATTCACCTTTACTATCCAATCCACGCATGAAACGGGTGGCAGGATCAAAATAAAATTCGTAAGCATCTGCAAAACGGGCATACTTCTCCTTGGTTTCAGTATCTCCCAAGCTGTCTGCCAGCACGGAGATACACCAGTCATCATACGCATACTCCAATGCTTTCGCCACCGATTCATTCTCACGGTCACATGGAATATAGCCAAGAGTATTCTTATAATAACGTGCTTTGGGCATAACATATGGAATCAGCCAATCGGGAGCTACAATACCGGTAGTGTCATATTCCGCTGCACGCAGACATGCCTTGTAAGCTTCCTGCACATCAAAATCGCGGTATCCCTTCACATAAGAATCGGTTACCAACGAAGCCGCATGATATCCCACCATAGTTCCGGTATAATTGGACACACAGTCCCATTTCGGAAAGATACCACCTTCCTGATGCTTCTTTATTAATGAACGGATAAACTCCGTATTCAACTGAGGATCGACAATAGTCAGTAACGGATGTAACGCACGGAAAGTATCCCACAAAGAGAAAATGGTATAAACCGGATGTTTCATGTCGGTGGTATGCACTTTCAAATCCATTCCCAAGTAACGCCCGTCTACATCTGTAAACAGATTGGGACTTAGGAAAGCATGATACATAGCCGTATAGAAAATGGCACGCTGGTCTTCATCATTGGTTTTGACTGCAATCTTCGACAAGCATTCATTCCATTTCTTCTTAGCATCGGCACGCACTCCATCAAAATTCCAACCGGGCATCTCAGCCTGGAGGTTCTTATAAGCACCTTCCGCATCAACAGAAGAGATAGAGAACTTAGCCAGCACTTGTTCATCTTTCGCCGTTTCAAAATGCAAAAGCATTTTACATACAGGAATCTGTTTGTCATTTTCCTGAACAGTATCCGTGTACAAGGTATACGTAAAGGGTTTGGAAAATACGGCATAAAAATAAAGATCCTGCCGGTATGCCCAATAGGCACTGCGTTTGCGCCCCCGCAACACAGTATCATTCACTGCCTCCACTTCCATTACCTGATTGATTTGTTGCTGAATATTATAGTCCATATCCAAGATAAATCCAGACTCCTTACTTTCCGGAAAAGTATACCGATGCATTGCCGCACGCTCTGTCGAAGTCAGTTCGGCTTTTACCCCGTATGTATCCAGAAAAACAGAATAATATCCCGGTTCGGCATATTCCTTTTCATGAGAAAAAGCCGATGCGAAAGGACGCTTCTGGCTTTCTGTTCCCAAGAAATCAGTACGCTGCACACCTACAGTCGGCATCAACAGGAAATCTCCGAAATCCGCACACCCTGTACCACTAAGACGTGTATGGGCAAAACCATTGATCGTAGTATCTTCATAATAATATCCGGAACAGGAATCCCAACCGTCAATACGAGTATCCGGCCCCGGCTGTATCATGCCATGAGGAACCATAGCACCCGGATGAGTATGCCCATGGCCTCCTGTACCAATAAAAGGATTGACATAATGGGTGTAATCATTCATTTCATTGCCCTCAGAATCACATGCAGTGAAACACAATAACCCTAGAAGACAGCCGCTTAAGAGCATGTTGATTTTCATAGATCTTTATTTAAAAATTATTTTGTTTCCGATGAGATAAATATATTGTTATCATCTACTTTCTTATAATTGAAAGGAATAGAGTTACGCAAAGAATTCAGCACAGACTCTATATTATCTTTCTTTTTCAGTACACCTGAATAAGTATTAGTACTGTCTACATCCGGTGAAAGGATTATCTTCACTCCATAGAACCGTTCCAATGCTGCCGCAATCTGGAAAATAGATGACTTTTCAAATGGAATCAAGTCATTATGCCAGACTATCTCCATCTTGGGATCGACCTGTTTTACTTGCATCCGCCCTGTTACCCTGTTTAAAACGGCTTTTTGTCCCGGCAACAAAGTAATTCTTCCTTTGTCCGATTTATCTTTTACCTCAACTTCACCCTCTATCAAGGTTGTTTCCGCAAAACTGTTATCCGGACGACATTTTATATTGAAAGAGGTTCCCAAGACCCTGACATCCATTGCCGGGCTTTTTACCATGAAAGGTTTCTCATGATTACGTGCTACTTCAAAATAAGCTTCTCCATCCAGATATACATGACGTTCCTTTCCTTCAAAAGCACGCGGATATTTTAAAACAGACGACTGGTTCAACCATACTTTTGTCCCGTCAGGCAACAACATCTCACGCACTTGTCCATGAGCAGCCGATGCTACCACCAATTCCTCCGCTTTATTCCGGAACCAATAGGCCAATCCCGCAGCCAGCACCATCACACCCACTATAGCAGCTGCATAACGCAACACACTTCTAAGCTTGAACACCTCTTGTTTCTTCTGATTTTCCCGTTCAATCTTCTACCCAACCTGCGCTCTGCCCTCACTACCAGATTTTCCTCCTCAAAGGGGAATTTACCTAACTGATAAATCTCCTCCATACGGAACAGCTCTCCGGCATTCTCATCAGATTCTTTCATCCATTCATTGATAAGAACAAAATCCTCCTCCGAGCATCGGTTTTCCAAATACCTGATAATAATATCTTCGTTAAGTTTACTCATCTTTTTCCCTATTCATATAGTAAACAATTCAACTTGTAAAAACACTTAGCAGTTTTGCTGAAAATATAATCAATGACAATAATAAATGGCTGAGACGTTCGCGCAAAAATTTCAAGGCCTTATACATATGTGCCTCTACGGTACGTAAAGAAATGCCAAGAGTATCAGCGATTTCCTTGTTTTTCATATCATGAAGATAGCTCAGTTTAAACACCTCCTTACATTTATCCGGCAATTCATTAATCGCTCCAAAAATTTCCTGACGCAATTCCTGATTCTCTATCTTTTTAATGACTTCGGCATGATCCGGCTGGTAATATTGCAATTTTCGTTCATAGATTTCTATCATTGCCGCACTGTAGTTATTCTCTATAACCTGATGCTTCAATAAATTTATAGCCTTGGTATATACAGAACGATAAAGGAAAGCTAAAATCTGCTCTCCTATGACGACTGAATCTCTCCGCCTCCACAACTCCACAAAAACATCCTGCACTACATCTTCGGCTTCTTCGGTACCGACCAGCCGTGTCGCATAGAACAACAGCTTAGGATAGCATTGACGAAAGACGGCCTTATAGGTGTCATCAAGTTCCTCGTTCATATTATATAATTCACCTTTGTATGAAGGAGAGAGCCAATGTTCCAAATAACGATCCAATCATCCACTGTAGGGGCAGAAAGCTTCCGCTCATCATACAATTTTCAGGCAGATTCAAACCGCCTCTACAGCAAAACGATAACAAATATTACTTTTAACTCACCTCCTGTACAATTACAATTCTTAATAAGTTGAACCAATTATTATCTATCTATACCAAATATTTCCCGGTTCCGGACCCATTTCAAATTCTACAGTAGCACCATCCATTATTTGCCGGTGTGTGATATAGCTCTTATCGTATGGTTGCCCATTTACTTTCACCGACTGGATATAGATATTTTCACGACTTACTCCAGGGGCCAGTACTGTGAACGTTTTTCCATTATCCAGATGCATCTGTATCTCGGGGAACAACGGCGTACCAATCTCATATTCACCACTTACCGGATTGACAGGATAAAATCCCATAGCACTGAATACATACCAGGCAGACATCTGTCCACAATCCTCATTTCCACACAGTCCGGCAGGTGCATTGAAATAAAGGTCATGCATGACCTGCGCCGCATACTTCTGAGTTTTCCAAGGCTGACGTACCTTATTATACAAATAAATCACATGATGGCTAGGCTCATTACCATGAGCATACTGGCCAATCATACCTGTACTGAAAAGAGGCAAATCTGCATTACCAGCCGGGATATAAGTAAACATACTATCCAACTTTTCCGTAAAACGATCCTTACCACCAGTCAAGGCAATTAGCCCCTTAATATTCTGCTGTACAGACCAAAAGTACTGCCAACCGTTACTTTCACAAATGTGGGCAGTGTAGTCATCCGGGCTGAAATTAGGTTGGAATACTCCTTTATCATCTATCGGCTGCATGAAGCTTGACGCCGGATTGAACACATTGCGATAATTCTGAGAACGCTTGTAGAATTCGTCCGCTAATTGAGTCCTCCATCTTCCGGGCCATTTCGGCTATGCAATAATCATCAAAAGCATATTCTAATGTTTTGGAAAGCGACCAATTTTCCGCATTATATTCATCCTTTATATTATAAGGTATATATCCTAATTTTTTATACAGACCAATGCCGCGATAATCATCCAAGTTAGCAGTAGCCACACAAGCCTCCAATGCCTTCTCTGCATCAAAATCACCAATACCTTTCAAATAAGCATCGACAATAACAGGTACAGCGTGGTAGCCAATCATCATATCCGTTTCACTTCCCCAAAAATTCCATACCGGCAAACGTCCGTTCTGTTCATAAAAAGCAATGAATGATTTCACCATATCATTGACACGCTGAGGTTCCGTATAAGTAAATAACGGATGTGCGGCACGATAAGTATCCCACAATGAAAAAGTTCCATAATTCACCCAACCATCCGTCTGATGAATTTTCTTATCGGGACCATAATAAGCCCCGTCCACATCACTATAAATAGTCGGGGCAATCATTGTATGATACAATGCTGTATAAAAATTAACCTTATCGTCCTTGTTATCACCTGTTACCTCTATTTTTCCCAACTGACGGTTCCAATTATCTTTAGTTTCAGCCAAATATTTATCGAAATCATTGTGAGGTGCTTCAGCCGCCATGTTTTTAGCAGCACCTTCCATGCTTACTCCCGAAAGAGCAGTACTCAGAACAATCTGCTCTCCTTTTTCCGTATCAAAATTAAAGCGGGCGATATAAGCCGTACCTACACGTTTACCTTTCAAAGCAATGGCAGTAGTATCCATCTCTACCGAGGCAAACGGTTTGGAGAAACGAGTGCGGAAATACACATGCTGGCCTCTTGCCCATCCTTCGGAAAAACGATATCCCTGAATGGTGCATGAGTCAATTATCTCAATATAAGAATCATTGGTAAAGTCCCAATTCATCGCTTTCTTCAGATTCAGAAAGACAGCCGACTCTCCTTCAGGAAACGTATAACGCTGTATACCGCAACGCTCTGTAGCAGTTAACTCCACATTGATATCATAATCTTTCAGCAACACGCGATAATAACCAGCTGAAGCCTCTTCATCCGCATGAGAGAATTTGGAATAGATACCTAAAGGAGCTTCCGCTTCCTGATAAGGCAAAGTTACAGGCATGAAAGAGATATCATACAAGTCTCCGGCTCCTGTTCCCGACAAATGGGTATGACTGAATCCGGCAATCGTACTGTCCGGATAAAAATAACCGGAAATACGGTCCCATCCGGGCAAACCGTTATCCGGACTAAGTTGTACCATTCCGAAAGGCGCTTGCGCTCCCGGATAAGTATTGCCGGTAAAATCGGTTCCGATAAACGGATTCACCAATTGGGTATAATCGGTTGACGGCTGGGTTTGTTTATTGGACACACAGGCTCCAAATGCCACTAAAGAAATGAATAGCGCGAGAACAGGTGTTTTCATACTTAAGAGGTTTTTCATTATTACTTTGTTACAAAAATACACATTATAATAATATGAACAACCTTATTATAAAAAACACTTAGCTTTAATTCATTATTTTTTCGTATTTAAATAGTAAAGAAGGGATTCTTTCACCTTTTCATCCGAAGTTACAATCAAAAATTCACCGCCTCTTTTATCATACAGAAAGCAATAAGTCTTATAAAGAGCTATACCTGCTATCTCCTCCCAAGGGAATGTCTGTTTCAGTTCCGCCTTATCATATGTCAGCCCTTCCGGAGTTATTTCTACCCAAGTCTGCCCCGCAATACTCCGCTTATAAATCTTATTTAGTCTGACAGGCAGCATAATCAAGATATAAATAAGACACAAGAACCAAATCAGCAGCGGACTGAACAGGCTTTGCTCTTCGGGAACAATATAGTGCCCTGTACACAGTGCAATACAAATATAAATGATGAACAACAAAGAGAAACTGAAATGACGGATGTCCCACAATTTATACAAAGCATACTTTTTCAGGCTGATATTATAATCACAAACCACGACACCTGGTTCCCGTGTCAGTTTGCTTTTCGGTATGCTGAAGATACGCAATATCTGGATTCCCCGTTTCACGCCATACCCGAATAATAAAACCATCACACCAAGATTTATCAAGATCCACCACCACAATGATTCGTTTGCCAAAGCCGGTTGCCCGACAAGCACCATTGATGCAAAAGTGATACCCGCCACCAATAACAACATACTACAAATTACAGTTAAAATCCATCCTTTTGTTTTCATAATAACCTTTTTATTTTATTCCATGACGGGAAACAAAGATAAAAGATTATAGCTAGATAACAAATAAAGAGCCGTCGAATTTAAATTATTGTTTGGTTAGGAACTTAGATTTTTTTCGTATGTTTGTCGCAAATATTAATGAAAAACACATTTCTATCTATGAAAAAGAGTGATATTCTGTTCTTTTTGTTTGTAATAGCATTGTTTCTACCCTTTTTTATTAGCGATACCATTTATGAATGGTACAAATCTTTCAATGCAATCCATGGTATGGTCATGAGTTTTGTGAAGTTCGCCATTCTAGCTACTTTGGGAGAAATGCTTGGGCTTCGCATCAGCACAGGAGTGTATCACAACAAGACCTTCGGTATTATCCCACGCATGGTAATCTGGGGGGTACTGGGTATGGGTATCAATATGGCTATGATTATTTTTTCAAAAGGCACTCCCATTTTCTTGGAATATATGGGTCTGGAATATGCCTCCACATTGATGAACGGGGATTTCTGTCTTGCCAAATTTCTGGTTGCACTGGCTATTTCCGTTACAATGAACTCTATATTCGCTCCTGTATTCATGACATTACATAAAATAACAGACACTCATATCGGGAATTGTGGCGGCTCTATCAAAGCGCTTTCCACCCCTATTCCCATGACACGTATTTTCACCGGATTGAATTGGGCGGTACTTTGGAGCTTTGTATTCAAAAAGACCATCCCTTTGTTCTGGTATCCGGCCCACACCATCACTTTCCTGCTTCCTCCGGACATGCGGGTATTATTTGCCGCCATTCTAGGGGTGGTACTGGGAGTATTACTAGCTATCGCTGCTAAAAAGGAATAACAATCTTCATGTATAATGAATACCAGCCTTCCCTGCTTTTAGCCCCCTATATTGACAAATACTGGGAATTTAAAGGCAATCCGGACTATGGGATGAAAATCAACATATTGCCGGACGGTTGCACCGATTTTATCTTCACCCTTGGCGAAGTAGCTGACATAGCGGAACAAGAAAGTCTTATAATGCAACCCTACCGCTCTTATTTTGTAGGTCCCATGAGCCGATACTCCACCCTAATAACCTATGCGAAAAGCATCCATATGTTTGGTATCCGTTTTCTGCCTTGCGGTTTATTCCGCTTCATGCAATTACCATTGGAAGAACTTGGGAATCAAAGAATCAGCACTTTGAGTCAGGAGGTATCTTCAACGACTCGCTAGCAGAAAGATTATGTGAACAACCGTACATACAGGACAAAATCAGACTGATAGAATCTTTTCTCACCCAAGCCTTATGTACTAACAACAAGATAGAAAAACAGATATCATATGCAGTAGATTGCATTAACCTTTCCAAAGGCCAACTGCCTATCCGTTCTTTAGTAGAAAATGTATGCTTGTGCCAAAGACACTTCGAGCGCAAGTTCAAACATCAGACCGGATATTCCCCTAAGGAATACAGCCGGATTATCAAATTCAAGAATGCAGTGGATTTACTGCGTTCCACCTCTTCCAATCAACTCTTCTCTGTTGCCATTGAGGCCGGATACTATGACACAGCCCATTTGAGTAAGGAAATAAAAGCCTTATCAGGCAATACACCCGGTTCCTTTTTATCCTTACCGGTTACGGAAGAAACCACATTAACATATCTGAAACTATAAAAGTCGTTTTTTTACAACGAAGCCATCCTGGCGTTTCTTACTTTTGTACCGTATCAAATACTAAAAAGAAACAATGGAATCACTTAAAGAAAAAGCAAAAGCTTTGCTTCAACAATGTGAAGTAGTCACACTAACTTCCATCAATAAAGAAGGGTATCCCCGGCCGGTTCCCTTGAGTAAAATCAAAACGGAAGGATTAACAACCATCTGGTTTGCAACAGGAAACAGTTCGGCAAAGACAAAGGATTTCCGCTCTAATCCGAAAGCCGGCATATGTTTCTACAAAGAGGGAAACAGCGTGGCCATGACCGGAGAAGTGGAAGTTGTATCAGACACTGGCACCAAGAAAGAGTTATGGCAAGACTGGTTTATCCATCATTTTCCTAAAGGACCGGAAGACCCCGAATATATCCTGCTGAAGTTCCGGGGAAACCATGCCACCATTTGGATTGACGGCCAGTTTATTCACAGAAAAGTCTAAGTTTCCACCTCTTATCCTTGGATTTTTTCACATTTTATTTTTCATACACGTCTGTCATCCTTGAGACATCTTATTATATATATGGATGTTTTAAGAATGACAGACAGGCATGAAAGGAATTCAAGACATCAGCTCCAGACCATCCGTCTACAAAATTCATCTCTTCCCTACCCTACCTTTCCAATACTTTCCCTACCTTTGTGCCATAAGTACGTATGACAAATACCAATATGGAACAACAACAATCATCTTATAAAGAAAAAGAACGTATAGACCTTCGCGAGCCGCGACGCTTCAAAGTTACTATTTTCAATGACGACTTTACTACAATGGAATTTGTTGTAAAGATATTAACTACCGTTTTTTTCAAATCAACGATGGAAGCAGAAGCTTTGATGATGCAAGTACACAAAAGTGAATCGGCCGTAATAGGCATCTATACGTATGATATCGCCCGGTCAAAAGTACAAAAAGCCACCCGTATGGCTCGTGAAGAGGGTTTCCCTCTCCGACTCACGGTTACACCGGAAGAAGAATAAAAAATCAAGAATAAGATATGGATATACCAAATACCGATTCGGTGAACTACGCTTTCGCTTCTGCGCAGAGCCAAGCGATGCAATATCGGCATGAATTTATCACGCCCGAACACTTATTGAGCGCATTGCTGGAACAAGTTCCTTTTCAAAAAGCATTGGCAGAGTGTTTTTGTACCCCGGAAGAACTGTCCCAGTCCATTTCCGAATATCTGTCGAAAAAAGTGGAACGAGTTCCTCAAGAAATAGAATATGAGTTGGAAATTTCAGGTCAACTCTCCGAGCTGCTGCAATATGCCTATATGACAATCAGCCATTCAAGCGCAGAAGAAATGGATGTTCCTCATCTGGTACAAGGAATGCTTCAACTGGAAGATTCATGGGCCGGCTATCTGCTAAAAGAAACAGTGGGAGAAGATATGCCGGAGTTTCTCAGCTCCCTCATTTCAAATTACGAGCACATGAATCAGTTTCAAGAGGAAACTTCCTCTGAGCAAGAGAAAAGCGAACCTTGGCGCAACTACGTCACCTGCCTCAATGAAGGTCTGCAAGACCGGAATCCGCTTATAGGCCGGAATGTGGAATTGGAACGCACCATTCAAGTTCTCTGCCGCAAAGAAAAGAACAACCCTCTGCACGTGGGTGAACCGGGAGTGGGAAAAACCGCACTGGTCTACGGACTGGCTGCACGTATAGAAGCAGGCAATGTTCCCGAACGCCTCACAGGCTGTCGTATCTACGAACTGGATTTAGGCAACTTATTGGCCGGTACACAATATCGGGGTGAATTCGAGAAAAGGCTGAAAGCCATTATGGAAGGAATACGGAAAGAAGGACACGCCATTGTATATATAGATGAAATACATAACCTGATAGGCGCCGGACGGACGGGAGACGGTTCGATGGATGCCTCTAATATGCTCAAGCCTTATTTGGAAGGAGGAGAGATCCGGTTTATCGGTTCCACTACTTACGAAGAATTCAACCGCTATTTTTCACGTAGCAGAGGATTGGTACGGCGTTTCCAACAGATTGACATACAGGAACCCGGAATCGAAGAAACTATCCACATAGTAGAAGGATTAAAAGAAAGGTACGAAACGTTCCATGGAGTAGTTTATGAAGAAGGAGTGATAGCATATGCCGTCACAGCTGCCGCACGGTATATCAGCGACCGTTTTTTGCCCGACAAGGCCATCGACCTGGTGGACGAAGCCGGGGCTTATCGTGAAATCCACCCCACAGATACAGAAACACAAACGGTGGACAAAGCATTGATAACCGATATACTGGCACGTATCTGTAAAGTGGATGTACTCGCCATGAAGGAAGAGGACAATGCCACATTAGAAACCTTGCATGAACGCATCAGTGCAAAGATATACGGTCAGGAAGAAGCTGTCTGCCAAGTGGTGGAAGCCGTACAAATGGCCAAAGCCGGGCTACAGGACGAAAACAAACCACTGGCCAGCCTTCTCTTCGTTGGCCCCACCGGAGTAGGAAAGACGGAAGTGGCCAAAGTATTGGCCTCCGAACTAGGTATAGCCCTGCAACGCTTTGACATGAGCGAATATACGGAAAAGCATACAGTGGCCAAACTCATCGGCTCACCTGCCGGATATATAGGTTATGAAGACGGCGGACTGCTGACAGATGCTATCCGCAAAACTCCCAACTGTGTGTTACTGCTTGACGAAATAGAAAAAGCGCATCCTGATATATTCAATATCCTGCTGCAAGTCATGGACTATGCCGTACTGACGGATAACAAAGGACGGAAAGCGGACTGCCGCCATGTTATACTTATCATGACCTCCAATGCCGGAGCACAATTCGCGCACCAAGCTTCTATAGGTTTCAGCGGACAAATTACTGCCGGAGAGGCAATGTTGAAACAGGTTAAGAAAACTTTCAAACCTGAATTCATCAACCGGTTGTCTGCAACAGTCGTCTTCCATGATATGGATTACGGAATGGCTTCTCTCATCCTGAACAAAAAACTCAACGAACTGAAAAACAAACTGTCTGCACGTCATGTAGGAATGGAACTCAGCCCGGAAGCCTATAAGCATCTGCTGAAACTAGGTTTCACCAAAGAATATGGTGCCAGGGAAATGGACAGGATAATTACTTCGCAGCTGAAGCCACTGCTTATGCGTGAAATCCTATTCGGAGCATTAAAAACAGGAGGTAAAGTAAGAGTGACAGCAGGAAACGGACAATTGAGCTTGCAAGTACTCAAAGAGTAATACCTTTAAATGAATCGGCAACTTCTCCGCAGAGGCAGAGATACGGAGAAGTTCCTACAGAAGATATTATATGAATCCAATAAATAAAAAACAATATGGTCTTTCAACTAACTCAAAAACTTGTTTTTCCCGACCCTCACTATGGCGAACCGGACGGACTATTGGCAGTGGGCGGCGACCTCTCCGTAGACCGTCTCCTCCTTGCCTATTCCAATGGCATATTCCCTTGGTATGCTTTCCGTGAAAAACAGATACAATGGTGGTGTCCCCTGAAACGGTTTGTGATTTTCCCTAACGAGATTCACATTTCTCACTCCATGCGTACTTTTATGAACAAAGAACAATATGGAGTCAGTTTTAACCAGGCATTCCATGAAGTGATTCAAACCTGCGGCAATCTGCGGATGGAAGAAACGGGAGCATGGTTGGGCAAAGATATCATGAAAGCCTACATCCGCCTGCATGAGCAAGGTTTCGCAACCAGCGTGGAAGTATGGGAAGAATCTTGTCTGGTCGGCGGACTCTATGGAGTCACTTTGGGAAAGTGTTTTTTCGGCGAAAGCATGTTTTCTCTAGTCCCCAATGCATCGAAACTGGCGCTTATCTATCTGGCACAAACATTTCAGGAGTTGGGAGGAACCTTGAATTGATTGTCAGTTTGAAACCCCACACTTAAAGTCAATGGGTGGAAGGTATATAGACTATGAGGAGTATATGAGGTATGTGCAGGAACCTCTTGAATCTCTGTAAAGTCTTTGTTTACCGATTTTGATTATCAAATCATCAGTCAAAAATAAAATATAGGATACAAAGCTGAGATTATCAAATATATTTGCTAGCTTTGTTTTCGACATTACAAACAGAGCTATTTACCCAACTCAAAAACAAACATGAAAAAGATATTCTACTGTTTTTTACTACTTACCTTCTTTGTCTTGTCTTGCTCCAAAGAAGAGGCCGATATGGATGGTAGCCAAAATAAAGAAACAGAAAATAAAGAGATCAAAATTATATTAGAAGCAGAAACAAGTTCTCAAAACATATTTGCTCCTATTGTATTCTACCAATCTTTTGATTTTGGTAAAGATGCACCTTGTCTAAGCGAAGTGTATGATTCCATAGTGTGGAAATCATCTCATTCCCCAAATAGCTTTAAAGTATTCAGTCATTCAAATTATGCCAGATATGTGGAAACAACATTTTTCAAATGGGCACATGTTTATTATTCACCCGGCACATACAAGACTTATCTGCTAGGTTACAAAAACAATGAAATAATCTATAGTAGTGATACAATATCCATTGATATCACAAATAAAAAAGATTTCCTTGCTTTCAATTGGAAAGACGTAACCGACTCCGATTTTACCACAGGCTATGCAAATAATCTGGACGGATATTATCTGAGTACGCAAACCCATATCCATCAAGGTGTCCCATCTGTTATGCTGTATGCCAAAAATGAGAAATATGAAAAAGGGGGATCTATGAAAAGCAAACAAATACTGTATAACTACATAAATTCATTTTTCTCACTCCCTAATTATACCGCAACCTCAGACGAGTCTTTGAGAAAAGAATTCAGCACTATATTTTCAAAAGATTTCAAGGGACTAGAGAGCGAATACAAAATTTATGCCGAACCAGGAGATTTGATTTAACCTGCAAAACACAATTGTTTAACTAATGAAACATCAACTCTGTATATAGCTACATTCAACGAATAGCACTACCAATCCAAACTATTTGGCTATTTTGACGGATCTTAAATAAGATTTGTTACAGAGTTTTATACCCTTATTATTAATCCACACAGATTGTGCACCATCCCTAAACCGATAAGTGCATAAGCATGGTTATACATTAAGTTAAACAATGAATTATACATATAAACAAATATGGCTCATCAACCTTCCTGTAATGATGAGCGTTTTAATGGAGCAATTAATCAACATTACCGATGCCGTCTTTCTGGGCCATGTCGGTGAAGTGGAACTTGGCGCATCTGCCTTGGCAGGAATATATTATCTGGCAACTTATATGCTAGGCTTCGGTTTCAGCATAGGACTACAAGTCATGATTGCCCGCAGGAATGGAGAACAGAACTATGCAGAAACAGGACGTACCTTCTTTCAAGGACTATTTTTCCTTTCCGGACTAGCACTCTCTTTATGTTTGTTGATACAGGGCCTTTCCCCCTTCCTCTTGAAACAATTAATTACCTCACCGGAAATCTATCAGGCTGTAACGGACTATCTGGACTGGCGCAGTTTCGGACTTTTATTTTCATTTCCCTTTCTGGCACTCCGGGCTTTCTTTGTGGGAATAATAAAGACCAGGTCCTTATCTTGGGCCGCAATAGCAGCCGTACTTATCAACATCCCTTTCAATTACCTGTTAATATTTACCTTAAAATTTGGGATAGCAGGATCGGCAATAGCCTCAACGCTAGCAGAAATGGGATCGTTAATCATTCTCCTTATCCATATGTGGAGAAAGATTGATAAAAACAAGTATGGACTGCAACCGATATTTGATGGAAAGCTATTGAAAAGACTGTTTTACCTGTCCGTATGGAGCATGCTGCATTCTTTTATCAGTATGGCGCCGTGGTTCCTGTTCTTCATCGCCATCGAACATTTAGGAAAGATGGAACTGGCCGTTTCCAACATAACCCGCAGCGTTTCCACCCTCTTTTTTGTGATTGTCAGTTCTTTAGGAGCCACCAACGGTTCCTTGGTAAGCAATCTTGTAGGAGCTGGACAACAAAAAGGTGTTTTTCCTATCTGCCACAAAATCATCAAAATGGGATATGCCATCGGTTTTCCACTGGTAGGAGTCGCATTGTTTTGTGATTATTGGATTATCGGATTTTACACCAACAACGAAACACTGGTGCAACACACTGTCCCCCCTTTCATCGTCATGCTGTTCAATTATATATTCGCAGTACCCGGATATGTCTACATCAGTGCCGTCACCGGAACCGGAAAGACAAAAATTGCCTTTATCTTCCAAGTGGTTACCATTATGGTATATCTTCTTTATCTTTACTGGCTGAGCCACTGTGTACATGCACCTTTAGCGGTATATATGACAACCGAATATCTGTTTGTCATCATGTTGGGAATACAATCTGTCATTTACTTGAAAAGGAAACATTACTAAGTTCCTTGTTACCCCCTTTCTCCCGATTCATTCCGGCAATAAATAGTTATTTATAACTATCTTCAGTTTGAAAGCTTTTCTCTACTTTTGCAAACCAACTATAAAAGACAGCGTATGAATATTTTCGACATTGCCAAACAGAATCAGGAAAAAGCCTGGCAAGTTATCAAAAACACGAACATCATCCAGATATGGGAAGATGCCGGTGCAAAAATTAATCTGGTAGGTTCACTCAGAACAGGGCTGCTGATGAAACATAGGGACATTGATTTCCATATTTATTCATCACCCTTAAACCTGACGGACAGCTTTCAGGCAATGGCCAGACTAGCTGAGAATCCGTCCATCAAAAGAATAGAATGCGCTAATCTGCTGCATACTGCCGAAGCCTGTATCGAATGGCATGCATGGTATCAAAATGAAGAAAATGAACTTTGGCAGATGGATATGATTCACATCCGGGAAGGTTCACGTTATGACGGTTATTTTGAAAAGGTAGCCCAACGCATTTCGGAAATTATGACCGATGAAATACGGGAAACTATTCTAAGATTAAAATATGAAACACCGGAAACCGAGAAAATCATCGGAGTGGAGTATTATCAGGCAGTCATCCGGGATGGGGTGCGGGATTATAGCGGATTTAAGGAGTGGAGAAAGCAACATCCTGTTACAGGAGTAGTAGAATGGATGCCTTGACCCGATGAAATCGGGCATCAGCTTAACAGCCCCGACTCCTGTCCTAGGCGTATTGCCTCCAAAGAGTTTTGTACTCCCAGCTTACGCAACAGATTTTGCCGGTGAATATGGACGGTATGAATACTGATACATAATTTATCGGCAATTTCTTTGCTTAAGAATCCTCGTTGTATGAGGCGTAATATCTCCATTTCACGTCCGGTAAGACCGAAAGCCGGATTCATTATCACCACACCGGGTGAAAACATTTCTCCATTTCTCAGATTCAGCACAGTACATTCCACCTGTTCTGATTCTTTCTGACCGGGAGCCATACTCATATTCCCTATAATGAGCCATGCTTTTCCGTCATGGCTCTGTTCCAAAACTTGATGCCTGCTTGTTACACGCACATAGTTGCCACGAGCATTGAGTATACGGAAACTATACACATTACAATAGTCATTCCGATGTTCCAAAAGGCTGGTTATAAATGAACTTCCCCAGCCTGACTTGCAAGTCTTCCAATAGGGAACGATCATGCGGATGAATACGTGACTCCAGATAATCACCCTGTTTTTCCAATGTTTCTATCTTGTGCCTGTCATACCCCAACCAATCGACAAAACCCGTAGAAGCATACGCATAACATCCTTTATATACATCCACCACGAAAGAACAGCCGCCATTGATTCTAGATAACTTCTGGAGCATGGATTTATCCCGTTCCCATACCGCATAATCCATGTTTTTGCAAGACAAATGTTGCTTTGCCCACAATTCCTCACGGGTGACATTTGTTACACTCATATTCTTACTCTTTATCAAAGTAGTACTTCAAGAAGATAGATCTTATCAGCCTACTCACTTACTTTTTTCAAAGTAAAACAGTCTATATCCGGAGCCCAGCAAAATGAGCTTCCCATACGTATCTTATTATTCCCTGCCTTCAAATGCACCGGAACAGTAATCGAAGCTATTTTTTGAGTTTCATCCGCCGACAGCGAATCAAGAAGAATCCTTTTTTCATTATTCACACAGACTTCCAGCTTACGGTCTGCTTTAGGCACATAGCGGATAGTCATTTCATATTCACCGCCCTGCTCGCTGTACACCTCTTTCCATTCTGCAAAATTCTCTTTCCGCCCTCCCAGATAACTTACCTTCATGCCTCCGGATGCTTCATGTAACGGAGCATATACGATGCTTTTCGGAGTCTTTCCCAAATCATTGAAACAAGGCAGATAAGCCCATTCCGCTTCATAAACAGTCGCTTCCAATCTCTTCTCGGACTCCATACGTAAAATCAGCACACTATGGGGAGGTAATTCTCGATTCAGAACACCCCCTTTTATCTCCGGCAAATCCTGGTGTTTCACCAGATCGCGTGCCTTAACCTTTCCTCCTAATTCCAAAATATTCATCGGAACTGTAAAGCTACAAATCGTATCCGAAGGATTGTATAAAGCAACCGCACGTACATTACCACGCTTTCGTTCTATATCCTTCACCAACACATACCCTTCATTTTCATGCTGAACAACGTATGCCTGCAATCCTAAAGGGTCTTGGTTCAAAGCTATCAGTTCTTTATTTTTCAACAGTTTTAATGACGTCTCCGGAATGGTTGTCAGATCACATCCTATCAACAAAGGTGAACTCATGATACACCACATTCCAAAATGTACCTCTTCCTCTTCAGGTTTTAGCCCTCGACCTATCTCCAACATATCCATATCATTATAATGACCTTCTCCCGCATAGGCAGACAGATAAAGATTTTTATCGATGATATATTTTACTGATCCCCACTCCGGGCGGATATCCGCACTGATTCGCCATGAACGAGCAAGGTTTCTAGCCCAAGTACCTGGGAAAGCCCATCGACAGATATTAATAGAAACATGTCCGCAACCCAGATTATCTATAGCCTGGCGTATTTCGGTATATCGTTTTTCTTCTTCCAGATTCAATTCCTGACCGGCTCCGCAATAATCAATCTTGATAAAATCAAATCCCCACTCTTTAAAATACAACGTGGCATCCTGAAATTCATGTCCATACAAACCGGAACCTATGCCGTTCATATCTTTATCCCAGATGGAACCGCAAGTATTGCTTCCCGCATCCGAATAAATACCGGCTTTCAATCCTAAAGAATGAATATGATCCGCCACTCCCTTCAATCCGTTCGGGAAACGCTCGGGATGTGTTTGCATCACTCCTTTTTCATCCCGCCATCCAAAAAAACCGTCATCTATATTCACATAGGAATAGCCCACTTCTTTCAGTCCTTTTTGCACCATAGCATCCGCTTGCCTTATTATTAAGGTGTCATTGATATGAACCCGATAGGTATTCCATGAGCTCCACCCCATAATAGGAGATTCAAAAACAGTCGTATTTTGGGCGAATACGCCGGAACATAGACCGAAAGCTAAAGTCAAAAACAAATTTCTCATATTCATTAATTCTCATTTTTTACTTAAAGAAATCATCAAGAAGGTATATCTTATGATCCTAATGGTTAACAGGAAAATAAAATCAGTTTTATCATGTAGGGAGCAAAGATAACGAAAAACTCTTACCTCCCTATATACTTTCACAAAAAATATTCGGCTGGTAGGATGTTAGCATTATAATCCGAGAATAGAATTTGACCCATAAAATAGGGTGTCCCGATTTCGTCCCGGCGGATTTGCTAAAAATGAGATAAGCCACTGAAGTTCAGTGGCTTATCCTTTACAATGTCGGAATGAGGCGACTCGAACGCCCGACCCCTACGTCCCGAACGTAGTGCGCTACCAACTGCGCTACATTCCGTTTCTGTTTTGCGAGTGCAAAGGTAAAGCATTTTTTTGAAATCAAAAAGAATTTCATAGAAAATTTGCAAAAAATTTGTAGAATCAAAAAATATGCCTACCTTTGCAACCGAAAACAAGAAACAATAGTTTCTGAGAGGTCTTCTATTACAAAGTGAAAAGCTCTACCGATAACCATTTTGGTGCCATAGCTCAGTTGGTAGAGCAAAGGACTGAAAATCCTTGTGTCCCCGGTTCGATTCCTGGTGGCACCACCAAAGTAAGTTTTTCACTTTAAAGCAGTTACAGTAAAATGTAACTGCTTTTTTTATGCTTTAAGCCCTCGTTTACAGGGCAGTAGACAAATAGTAGAGATGAAGACTTACCCGATAATTATGGGGAAAGGTTGTCCAAGGATCCTTGTCCGGTTTCAAAAAGCTGTATTTTTCCCTACCATAGTATCTGGAATCTTGATACAAGTTCTGCCGGATCCTGCACCAAGTTCTGTGAAATCTTGTGCCAAGTTCTGCTTCACGCTCTCACTATTTCAGTCAAAAGATTCAATATTTACTTTCAGAAATAGTGAAGAAAAAATATAGAAAAAGACCTAACATCCAAAGTCTTTATGACTTTGAGCAACCTATAAAACACGACAAGGTATAAAAAGACACAATACAAACATTGCATATTGTACTATCAGAAACCTATTTGAGACATCGCCCAAAGTTCATTGACAGAAACACTCTTTTCATAACTAAAATGCGCATAATTCAGCATGATACGCGTTTTCGGCGTTATATAATAAGCGCCTCCCACTGTATAAATCATTTCTGAATCAGAAACTGCCGTATCAGCTTCATAGCGTTCCAATTTTGCCACAACCGCCAATCGGGAGGGAATGGCAAACCAATATCCTAAAGCATAAAAAACTCTGCGGTTGATACTACCATCTTTTCCCCACAAATATTCCCCCCCCCTGCAAGTCAACCGATGGGTCTGATAACAGGTACTCAGCGCCATGCGGTTACGTTTCATATTTGTATTATAAATGGTTTCTTCCCCCGTTTCATCATTTACCACCGTATAATCATCATTCAATTTTCCGATATAGGCAGACGCACCCATCTTCAATCCTTTGACAGGCTGCACAGTGAACCATGCGGCAAAATCCTTTGCATCATTATGATCTTTCATGCTGAGTCCGGAACCATTGTATACACCTACCCGATATTCCAGAAAATAATCGTCGACAGAGGTCTTGAACAACTCACCACCCACCTGCAAACCCATATCACGGCCACCCTGGTTCCCACATACATCTCCACTGAAACCTGCCAGACGCTCAATGAAACGACTGAAGTTTACCGTTTCATAAACCGAAGATGACATCTGGTTCTCTAATGTAAAACAGGTCTTCATCCGACCTATCTTGACCTGAAAAAAAGAATACGGTTTGTAACAAGCATAGAGTTCCAGCAGCTGTGAAGTAAACAGTTCATACTGAACCATCCACGACAGTTTATCCGTGATATCTCCCGAAAGGATCAGCATCCCCAGCCTTCCAAAAAACTGATTGTCCGCCTGACTCACATCCAAGTCTTTCCTGTCCGTATAGCTATAACCGAACTGACCGTAGGCAGTCAGCTTCACATGTTTACTCAAAAAGCCGTTCACTTGCCCCAATACGGATGAATCTTCCTTTTTCCCTTGTGAATACCCCTGAGGTAAAACCAAGAACAACATCCAAATAACAAATAATAAACGTGTGTTTTTCATGATCTATTTCTCATTACCAATGTATAACTACGTTCTAAAAGCTAACAAGCCGCCAAGCTATTCAAAAAGTTTAATTATCACTTATTATCCGTACACTTTATCCATATTTCCACTTATCTTTTATACAAGATGAATATTCACTCATTTTTATCCATCCGAAGAGTCATAAAAAGGCCGGTTGCCCCATTACATGAAGCAACCAGCCCTCCATTATCCTGTCACCAAGTTAATTATCAGAACTTATAAGCTGCTTTACGCAATTCTTTCACTGAACCGAATGGTTTATTGGGCTTCAGGTAACGCCCCATGAACTTATAAATGTCCAGACGAATCTTGCTTGACTCATAAGTATCTAACCGATCAAAACTATGCGCACCGGGAGCACGCTCAAATATCTTATATTCAAATTTTTTGCCTTCTGCTTTCAAGGCACGGATCATTGATTCCACCTCGACTACATTCACATCATCATCACTGGTATTAGTATAGATAAGTAACGGATCTTTCAACTTCTCCGCATGCCACACAGGAGAGCGCCGTTTGTATTCCGCAATATTGTCCTTGGCAGTCTGCCCGATATGATTCTTGGCCGAGAAGATTGCGATAACTGTCGCTGGCATATCCCATACGCATGATTACATCCGAAACCGGAACGCCTGCAAAACCACATTTATATTGTCCCGGATAATTGAAAAGGTTCATCAGTGTAATCATACCACCATGACTCCATCCCATGATACCCACACGACTACCATCCACAATATCGAAATTATCCACCATATAGTTACGGCTGATGTACACGTCTTCGTTTTCCAATCCACCATAATCTATATTATTGTATGTTCCCGCTCCGTATCCGGTGCTTCCCCGGTAGTCCGCTGCCACCACGATGTATTCCTGCGCTATCAGCTCACGGATGATATGGGCATAATAGGTGTCCATATCGGCATGTACCCCACTGTGAGGAAATACGATCAACGGATATTTCTTGTTTTCCTTCACACTTTTGGGAATAAAAATGTATGCTCTGAATTTAAGTTCGTTACCAGCACTCATCGAAGTGGGATTGGACTCCTTCCAACGCGGTGGTCCACATAATATCACCTTATCTACATGGGCAATATCACCCACTTTCTCGTACCACAGGACATCATCAATCTTTTTCATTAACTGGTCAAACTGATGAACAGACAACTGCGCCCGTACTATTCCCGGCATAGTCCATAAGCAACACACAAATACCACAAATATTACTATTCTGTTTTTCATACGTATATATTTAAATAATGATTAATAGCATGTTAATTCTTGGGATATCCCGGATTCTGTTCCATCTCAGGACTAAAGATAAACTGGTCTTCAGGTATCGGCAGCACACACTTGTAAAAATCCCAATCCACCTCTTCGTCCACACTGGGAAGATGATATCCTCCTTTACGGACAATAGTCTTGCCATTGCGCAGCAAATCAAAGAAACGATGTCCTTCACCTACCAGCTCCTTACTTCGCTCATCCAACACACGGTCCAAGGTATAGTCAGCCATTGTCACTTCGTTATCGGGATTGCCCCGCTTCACAATCTCATTCAAATAACCAAGTCCCTGAACCGCAGCATCACCGCCCAACTTGCAACCAGCCTCAGCGGCAATAAGGTACACCTCGGACAGACGAAGTACCACATTGTTACATTCCAGCGGTGCAGTCTTCAGGTCCGTCCCTCTCAGTTTGTACAACCACCATACCGTTTTCCCCGCATATTTATTCTCCTCCAGCAACTGCCCGCGCACATCTCCGGGATCAGCCAGCATTTGCTCCGCATATTTCTGAGTGACAAACCCCTTCTGATAGCCATACCAATTCAATAAATATCCCCATGAATCCCGTCCTGGAGTATCATCCACACTATTGGCTATCTCAAAAAACGATTCTGAACCAAACTTGGCTTCTACCGACCAGGCAGCCACATATTTCTCATGCGGATAAAGTGCATAACTTCCCGATGTATCCGCATCCTTAATCAGTTGGTCCGCCAAATCAAATGCTTTCCGGTTATCGTCATGATACAAGTAGATACGAGCCAGCAATGCACGAGCCGCATACTTATTCATACGTCCGTTATTTTTCTCTTCGGACATCAATGTAACCGCCTCTTCCAACGTTTCTATAATAAAATCATAAGCCTGAGCAACAGTAGAACGGGGAGGATTCTCATAGGTTCCCACCAAATGGTCTATCAACGGAGCACCCAGTGACGCACCTTTATCTTTTGTATAAGGATAGCCAAAGCAACGAGTCAGATCAAACTGGCAAAGCGCAATCACCGCCATCGTCTCGCCTTTCAAAGCATTCAACTTCTTTTCATCCCCGCTTTCAATTTTTCCTTCGGCAATAGCATTCAGAATATTCCATGCCTCACGAAGAATATAAAAAGGTCGTCCCCACAATGAACCGGCATTCAAACTATTAGGACGATGATTGAACATATAGCATGTATTGCATACCCCACTTTCCTCAGAACTCTGCATATCATCTCCTTTCATGTCTCCATAGGCAAACATAGCAGCCCCGTAATATCCGGAGCCCGACATCAGATCATACAATCCGTTCACCGCATTATCCACATCGGTTACTGTACGGAAAGCCATCGTAGTAGGGATTTTATTGCTGGGAGCTGTATCGAAGAAATCACTACAACCGGCAACGAGCTGTGAAACGAATCCTAAAATAAGAAGTATTTTCTTCATAATGGTTCTGTTTTTTAGTGTAATTGATGATTAAAATTTAAGTTCCAGCCCGAAAGCATAAGTTTTCAACGGAGGCGTGTAGAATCCTACCACCCCACTCATTTCAGGATCATATTGGTCGTATGCAGCCCATGTCAACAAATTCGTACCCGAGAAATAAATACGGGCATTCCCTATTCCTAATTTCTGCAACCATGCTTTAGGAGCATTCAATCCCAATATCAGACTTTTCAGACGAATATGATCCGTAGAATGGATGGCACGTGAAGAATTATAGTTACCCCCCTTTTTATTCCCATATACAAAACGGGGAACATCCGTTATATCACCCGGTTTCTGCCAACGGCGGCGTTGCTCGGTACTTTTATTGCTTATCACTGAATAACCATCATCTTGCAGAATGTAGGATGCATTATCATACGAATAACCACCGAAACTATAAGATAGATTGAATGACAGGTCAATGAATTTATAATTAAAGGTATTCATAAAACCTCCCGATATAGTAGGCGTAATATCTTTCAACGGAATAGGACTTGCCTGCCCCGGATCGGTCACTTTATTTTTTGTATAATTGCCATTCTCATCCTGTTGGTTATCATAATACAAGGCACTTCCGGTCTCAGGATCCACCCCCGCATACTCACGCAGATAAATAGTATTAAATGGATAACCTTCCTTACGTACATACCTGCCATCCACAAACCAAGGCAGATCTGCCAGTTTCAGAATCTTATTTTTATTATGGCTCAAATTGAAGGCGGTAGTCCAGCTGAAATCTTTCGTCTTGATGTTATTGGAACGAACTTCAAGTTCCACACCGGTATTCCGCATCTGCCCCACATTGGTCAGCAGAGAAGAAAATCCGCTGATGGAATTCAATTGCTTGCTCATCAACAGGTCTTTCGTTGTACGCGTGTACCAATCCAAAGAAACATTCACACGACTGAACAAGCCGATATCCAGTCCCAAATTCAGTGCATAATTCTTCTCCCAGGTGAGTTCCTCATTCCCCAATGTACTTTCCCACGGAGAAGGTTTCCCACTATAAAACGCCCCCGTGGTATAAGTACTCTGATAACCATAATATGAAGAAGGGAGATTTCCATTCACCCCATAGGAAGCACGAAGTTTTAAATCACTTAATACTGATTTCAACGGCTGCATGAACCTTTCCTGAGAAAGTCTCCATGAAGCGGACAAAGACCAGAAATTACCCCAACGAGTATCGGGAGACAAGCGGGATGAGCCATCCCTGCGAAAACTGAAACTGGCATAATATTTATCATCATAAGAATAGTTCACACTGGCCACATAGGACATTAATGCATCTTCCTGCAATTTCTGGTCAGCATCTATCGGATCGGCCGCATTTCCTAAAGAAGTGTTTATATCCTGCCCGTAAGTTTTCTTTGCAGCATACAAATCCTCATAATCATACTTCATCACCTCGAAAGCCGTGACCGCACTGACAGAATGCTTGCCGAAAGTTTTGGAGTAAGTTAAATTGTTCTGTGAAGTATAACGTATACGGTCAGTCATCTGCATACGTCCCCGTCCTTGATAAGTTGCTCCATCACGTCCATCCGGAGACTGAAAGAAAAAGTCCTTTGTCAACGAATAATCTACCGTAAACACACTGGATACCTTCAAGTTATCCCAAACATTATAAGCTATTTTAGCCGTACCCATAGCACGTACCGTCCGAGCGTAATAATCATTCACCTCAGCCTCCAATATCGGATTATACCCATTGTTTTCACGATACCCGCTGGCATAGGTCCCATCCTCATTGTAAATGGGAGTAGAAGGCGTCAGATTCACTTTTGATGCATAAATGGCACTTCCATAAAATTTACCTTCGGGTAAATGAACGTTCTTTGTCCACGAAAGAGAAGCGTTCATTCCAAATTCCACCTTTTTATACTTGTTACTTGCATCCACACGCCCCGTAAAGCGCTCCATTTCTGAATTCAGGGAAACACCCGTCTGTTTAGTATATCCCAAAGAACCGATAAAACTGGAATTTTGGTTGCCAGCACTGGCAGACAGGTTATAATCCTGTTGATAACCTGTCTTAAATAAAGCACTCTCCCAGTCCGAATATCCTTGAGGCAAGCGTTTGGCATACTGGTCTATATTCGCATCCGCATACTGCTGTGCCTCTTGTTCGCTTACTCCCTTATCCAGTTGAAAATTAACCAATCCTTCATGAATTAATTTCCTTCTTTCCTCGCCTCCCATTAACGGACGATATGTATAAGCGAAATCTGTGATTCCGTATTTCGCCGCCATATTGACACGAAGCTTGCCTTCCTTTCCTTTTTTAGTAGTGATAAGCACGACTCCATTAGCACCTTTCGCACCATACAATGAAGCAGATGCCGCATCTTTCAAAACGGTGATACTCTCAATATCCGCCGGATTCAGCGTTTCAATGAATCCCATTCCTCCCGCTTCGGACATACTGGTAAAGTTACTCAAGTCATAAGATGGGATAGGTACTCCGTCCAATACATACAAAGGTTCGGTAGAAGCATTCATGGAAGCAACTCCCCGTACCCGTAAAGTTGTTTTCGCACCGGGCTGCGAAGAAGTACCGGCAACCACACTGATGCCCGGTATATTCGATTCAATCATCTGCCCCACGGAGACAACAGGTAAAGCCTCCAGCTTTTCTGTAGTCAGAACAGAAGCAGATCCAGTATAAGTTGCCTTCTTGAAATCTCCATATCCGGTAACGACCACTTCGTCCAACGTATTGGTATCCTCTTTCAATATAATATGAAAATCCCCTTTCCCTTTTGTCGGAATATCTTGTGCCAAATATCCTATATAGCTCACAACCAACGAAGCAGATTCGTCCACTTCCAACGTAAACTTCCCATTAAAGTCGGTGATAACCCCATTGGTACTTCTGCCTTTTTCCACAACATTAGCACCAATCAGAGGTTCTCCCATTACATCTTTCACCACTCCCGTCACTCTTTTCTTTCTAGAACCGGGTTGCGAGACAGCTTTCTTCTCAATAAAATAGATTTTGTTGTTCCTGATTTCAAAAGTAAGATTAATTCCTGAAAGAAGTCTTGTCAATGCCTCCTTCAGTGTGACATCTTTGAGTTGCATGGTTACCTTACGATTCACATCGACCAACTGGTCACTGAAAACCAAGCTCATACCGGTCTGGCTTTTAATAGATGCCAGAACTTTTTCCACCCTCTCATTCTTAAAATCTAAAGAGACTTTTTGCGACTGTGCTGAAACAGTAAAGCCAAATAAAAGGACTCCCAACAGCAGTAATGTCTTCATTTTGGTTCTTGCTTTCATTTTCATCAATAGTATTAGTTTGAAACAAAAGAATTTCTTATATAGGCTAACACATCATCCAGAAAAAGGTATGAGTCCTTTTTTTCGTTTTCTCAAAAAAAAATAGATGCAAGTGTATTCACTCACATCTATTCCACATTTACCTTTATAGTTTCCATTATTTGGTGCCTACTTCAAACAGACCGTCTTCCACCTCCGTAAAACAGATATTAGAAACAGTTTCCAAATCATAGAGTACATCCGACGCGTTTACTTTTCCTGTTGACAAAGTAAACCTGTTCTTCAGTACCGTAGAATCTTTCACAATAAAATGAACGTCATAATGCCTTTCCATCACCTTTATAATCTCATTAAGCGGAGTCAGATAAAAATTAAGGCTGTTGGAACGCCATGCCGAAATCTGCTCCATATTATCCGGGCGGGAAATCAGGCATTTCCCCGACTGACGATTATATTCCGCACTCTCCCCCGGAACAAGCCTGTACTCCTTCGCATTATGATCCCTGAAAAGAATTCCTCCTTCATCCAAAGTTACCCAAATATTGGGTTCGGCAGCATATGCTTTTACATTAAATCTGGTTCCGGTCACTCTCACTTCCACCCCTTGCAAATCCACCTTAAAGGGACGGTTTTCATCTCTGGCAACATTAAAATACCCTTCTCCCCAAAGCTCCACCGTACGATTGAACAATCCAAATTGCTTGGGATACCTCAAACGGGAATCCGAGTTCAAGTGTACAATACTGCCATCCTGCAAAATTACCCGCATCTGTTCACCATAAGGAACACTTATTTCAGCATATTCCGTTTCAGAGAAAATCCCCGTCCGGTTCACCAAAAACAACAAAGAAACGCTTAAGAAAACAAATGGTAACAATACAGCCGCCACCCACATCCACTTACGGCCGACCGATCTCCTTCCACGCTCACGTTTTATCTCACTCATAAACCGCTGTTTCATCTTCATGCCGGGAATAGAAGGAAGTCTAACATCTTCCGGCATCTCTTCTGCAAGCTCTTCCATCTCACGGTCCAATCGTCCAGACAAATACTTACGCCCTTCTTCCGTAACGAACCAACCGGCAACTTTCCGAGCTTCTCCAGGAGCAGCTTTGTTGTCAAGTACTTTATCTATCACCGATTCATCTATCTTCATAATCTATTTTTTTCGTATATTTATAATAACACCCCACTCCGATAAAAGTATGAGTGCATTTCAGTCTATTAAATAAATCCATATTACAGGAAACCACATAATCAAAGATTCAATCGCATTACGAAGCGCCTTTATAGCCTGTGTGTAATGAGATTTCACTGTAGGGACAGTTATGCCCATCCTGTCGGCAATCTCTTGATTGGATAACCCATATTCTATTTTCAGCAAGCAGATTTTTTGTTTCTGAGGAGGAAGTTTGTCAATGGCAACCCGCAAGGATTTTCTGAGTTCACCATGTTCAAACTGGGTTAAAAAAGCATCTTCGTCCTCATCATTCACCTGTTGGGCCATTTCATACAATTTCTCAAATACCAGATTGCGATGCCTCAATTCATTCAGTATATAATTCTTCAAGATAGTAAATAACAAACTGCGAATACCCGACTCAAAACTAAAAGTTTCCCTCTGCTCCCACAATTTCATAAAAAGATACTGAACTGCGTCCTCCGCCTCTTCTTCCGATTTCAAAAAACGATAGGCTATGGTGTACAATAACCGATGGTAACGGTCAAAGACAGCAGCAAAGGCATACTCTTTACCACGGCGAAGATCGTCATATAACTTTTGGTCAAAATCCGGATATTGATTCATAATAAATGCTTTTCCCAAGTTTTCTTAAAAGGCCAACTTATTACAAAGATAGTACAAATGTGGGTATCTCTTGTTAGATTTCTCAAAAAAAACGGTTCGTTTTGTTTTTGATTTTTAAAATATCTTACACAAGAAGACAAATATCATACATAAAGAGATCAATTCAACATCTATAAACAAAGTATATACAAAGAATATCATTACCATGATGGAACGCAATCATGACTGGCCTTTGATTTCGTCGAAAGAAAACAAACCCATCTCATATGCTTTGGTTTCCGTCCTATTTACGAGGAATTCCTTATCGGTACGGCTACATTCGTTAATCATCGTCCAATAACGGTAAAAAGCGGACTACCATGATCCAGAGTTAAAACTTCAGTATTTTCCTTTTTCATTTTATTTATGGACACGAAGATACAACAGACTGTTCAAGAAAAAGTTGATTATTGTAGATGTGCGCAGGTTAATGTAATTCAGAAGGTCAGATCTGTCTTCAGAGTAAAAAATATTCTGGTACGGAAGGGAAATTGGATGTGAAGGAGCCTATATATAAATATATACTTCCCCCAAGATATAAAACCCGCCCCCCTGCAACAGCCCTGCTTGAACAAACTTGTTAGTCCCCTGTTCCAACCTCCGGAGGCTATGAATGTTTTTTCTTAACAAGTAACAGTCTGCTCTGATATAGAACCTAAACCCGAAAGATTATATATCTTACAAGTGTAACATATATAACGATGACACCTGAAGATCTATCATGTGTCACGGCATCTTCTATGATTCATAATCAAACCGATCAAGTATCATTCATCTATAGAAAAGAAAATTGCCTTCATCATTCATAAAAACAAATAATGAAGGCAATACACTAAATTATATACAATCAATCCCTAATCATTCAGCTACTACTTCAATTACACGACTGTTGAGTTGCTGTGTAGTAAATAGATTCAATCCTACATTCATCAAGAATTCTCCAGAGAAAACCTCACCATTGCCTGATAAAGAAGAATTGGCTCCGGGCATCAAGTTGATTTCTTTCACACGATACATTTTGTCTGCATCAAGCCCCTGCAAACGCACCGGCAATGTTTTTTCCGCATAACGGGGATGAATATCGAAAGCAAATACAACTGCTTTATCCTTATCTTTGCCCACATACATAGTAGAGGTATGATTACTGCCATAAGGAGATACCAAACGGTACATATCGCCTTCCAGAACGACCGGTTTCAAACGGTTATAATTCTGTACAGCAGTACGGCAATAAGTTTCATCATCCTTACTCATATCCGCTAATTTTATATCAAAACCGAGTTTGCACATCATAGCCACATCCGTACGGAATTTCACACTGCTATTCTTATTCCATGTGGTAACATGAGCACACATTGTCTTGGCTGGGAACACCTGTGAAAATCCCCACTGAATAAATAAACGTTCAATAGGATCGGTATTATCACTAGGCCAGAATTCTGTAAAATAGCTCAAAGCCTCATAATCCGAACGCCCACCGCCACCGGAACAAAGCATCATCGGCAGATCAGGATATTTTGCTTTCACACGTTCCAATACATTATACAAGCCACGCACATAATCAATATATAAATGTGACTGCTTGTCTTTCAAATAAACAGAGTAAATATTTGTAATAGGGCTATTGCAATCCCATTTGAAGAAAGCGATATCAGGATATTTTGTCATCAAATTGTCCACAACTCCGAACACATAATCCTGTACTTTCGGATTACTCAAATCCAGAACCAACTGGTTACGGAAATAATACTCGTCACGGTTCGGAAGATGAATCACCCAGTCTTTATGCTTTTCATACAACTCACTCTTAGGATTCACCATTTCCGGTTCAATCCAGATACCGAACTTTATACCTTTTTTCTTGGCGGCTTCCGTCAGATAACCAATGCCATGAGGAAGCTTGTCAGCCGTTTCATCCCAGTCACCTAACCCTTGATGATCACCACTGCGCGGATACTTGTTGGCAAACCAACCATCATCCAACAAAAACATATCCACACCCAGTTCTACTGCATCATCCATCAACTTCACCAATTTCGCTTCATCAAAATCAAAATAGGTGGCTTCCCAATTATTCAACAAAGTCATACGAGTCTGGTTCCCATCCTTTACCTGATACTTACGGGCCCAATCATGGAAATTACGGCTAGCCTGTCCTTTACCTGTAAAACTGTAAGTAAAATAAAAATCGGGAGTACGGAAGATTTCATTCGGTTTCAGACTATATTCCGAAGCATACGGATTAATACCCGAAATAACACGCAGTTCGTTCTTATTATCTACTTCGAATACAAAACTGAAATTACCTGTCCATCCTAATGTTCCGACCAACACTTCACCTTGGTTCTCTTCTGACTTTCCGTCCAATGCAAGTTGGAAGAAAGGAGAGCAGAACATATTGGCACGTGCTCCCAACTTGGTATCAATCGTTTTTTTACCAAATTCCAAAGGCTGTTCCTTCACATGCGCCTCACTGGCCCAGTCTCCCGAGAATTCAGTCAGGAAATAGTTGGCACGATTCAAGTGCAACATGGAAGACGCGTACTTATGAAGCTGCACAGGTTTCTTTTCCCGATGACTGATTTCAGTGAAAGTCTTTATTAGATTTTCTTTCTGGTAAGCCACATAATGAAGTTTTACAGTTACAGGATATTTATCATCCTGCATAGTAATCACTACTTCATCTACCCCCGGCGACACTTGATTCCGAGTATGAGATACATATTTTAACAAAGTAGAAGGATTGCCGTCATTATGCACTATATGAATAGCCGGTTCAAAATAATCTTCCATGCCATGAGTCAGATATGCTTCGCTGCCCTGCGGCAAGTGGGCAATATCTGTAGCATGATTCAACCTTTTTCCCAAATAACTTTGATATAGACGTCCATTATCACCAACCCGGTAAATAAGGTCTACATTTTCTGTACTAATTTTAATTACTGGCTTATCCGCCGCCTTTAACATAAATGATATGCATAAAAAACATATCAAGAAGAGCAATCTTTCTTTCATGGTATTATTCATCGATTAAAATTATAGTGCAAAAATAGAGAGAGAAGCTCAAAAATCCCTACTCAAATGCGCCATAAAATAAGAATTTTGACGCTTATACCCTCAAAATCATCGAAATCAAGCCTGTATTGTAGGTAAAATCAAGGAAATATGCTATCTTTGTTATCCAATTCTAATACATGGATATATGCCACGAATTAAAGATGGATTTAAAGGAGAACGCGCTATCGTACTTCCTGCTTTTCTGATTGAAGAATTAAAGCAAGATCCGTTAGGCAGTGAACTTTACATCACAGATATAGGATATTATCCTCATGCCTATTTTCATTACCGGAAACGCGACACCGAGGAAGTAACCGAGTTTATCCTCATTTATTGTATGGAAGGAGAAGGGTGGTTCGAGTTAGACAAACATCAATATGCAGTTACCGCCAACCAATTTTTCATTCTACCCGAACACCAAGCACACGCTTATGGCAGTAATGAGGAAAATCCCTGGACTATTTACTGGATCCATTTCAATGGAACAAAAGCTGCATTTTTCAGTGCCGGTTTTGACCGTCCGAAAAGCATCACTCCACAAGAGGATTCACGAATCAAAGAAAGATTAGTACTCTTCGAAGAAATCTACTCGTCCATCAGTTTCGGATATAGCAAAAATTATATGCTTTATGCCACTACTAGTCTCTTCCATTTTTTAGGTTCCATGAAATTTATTGGCGAATATCGGGATTGTGGCTCTATGCGCAATAGTTACAGAAACAAAGATGTAGTGCAAATAGCGATTCATTTCATGCAAGAAAATTTGAGCAAGACCATTCGTCTGGCAGATATCGCTGCGGAAGTAAACCTCTCGGTTTCCTATTTCTCTAATCTGTTTGAAGAAAAGACAGGCTCCTCTCCTCTTCGATATCTTACCTATCTCAGAATACAGGAAGCCTGTCATTACCTGGATTTTACCAACCTGAAAATTAACCAAATAAGTCCCTTGGTAGGCTATGAGGATTCTCTTTATTTCTCCCGGTTATTCACTAAGACGATGGGAGTGCCTCCATCAGCTTACAAAGAGAAGAAAAAAGGTTAAGACTTACGCCCTCTACCAACAGTCGGTCCGGAAAGGAGCAACCGGGAGGCCGTTCTCTCCGTACAAATTACAATCCGGATTATCCGCCCAGCCATAACGTGCAGCAAGAGGGATAGAAACTTCAGGAGAAAAAACTATAATTTTCCCATTCTGGACCATCGCCTCTGCCGGATAAAACACACGGTCCGGCCCTGCAATGGTAAAGCCTTTTAAAGTTGTACCTTTAATCTGAAATCCATCTTGCTTTTGTCCGAAATCCAATTCCATTTTATCCCCTTTGATTCTATAATTCCGGAATACAGGAGCCGAACCGGAAACATTTTTTCCATAACTACCGGCCAGGGCAACCAAGGCCAAACGGCGTCCCACCTCTTGCTTATTCTTAGGATGAATGTCATCAGCCAAACCAATATCAATGGTCACAGCCATACCAACTTGGTCAAGTTTTAATGCTTTAGTTTGTGCTTCACGCAAAGCCGCCCATTCGGAATCCGGCTGTATTTCCTTGGATTCCATAAAATTAGCCAATTGTACAAAATAAAAGGGGAAATCACTCCGCCATTGCCGGCGCCAATCCGTAATGAGAGCAGGAAACAAATCTTCATATTGTTCCGGACGACCTACATTGGCTTCACCTTGATACCATATTACTCCTTTAATGGGAAAAGCAGTCCATGGTTTGACCATCGCATTGAACAGTACCGTAGGATAACTGGAACTTTGAACGGGAGAAACCGGTGCGGGTGGAAACCCTTTTAAAGAAAGTCCGATACGATATTTCCAATCTCCTGCCAAACTGATCCGCTTTCCATCAGCTTCTACATAAAGTTCCTCCGCCTTGCCATGAATACCGCCTTCTCCACCAAAATCAGAAACACGAACAGCAAGAACCGCCTTACCAGCCTTCACTAATTTTGCAGGAATGGTATAAGTACGCGGTGTCATATAGCCTGCCCCTCGGGCAATCTCCACCCCATTAAAATAAGTAATATCTTCATCATCAATCATCCCTAAATTTAACTTTAACGGTTTACCAATCCATTCTACCGGGATTTCAAAGCTACGACGGAACCATACAACTCCATCAAAATCTTTCAAACCATTCCTTTCCCAGTAACCGGGAAGACACATATCCTGCCATTGTTCTTCTGACAAGTCCAGTGCAATCCAGCAAGGCTTATCTTCCTCCATTCCCTTGTCTTCCTTAGAAAAAAAGAGATTGCCACTCGGAGCGCTCTTGATTATAGGCCTTTTCCATACGAACAGGGTCAAAATCCAATTGTTCCATCTTAGCCAACTCCTCATGAAAGCCCAGTACCTGTTTCAATGTTTCATAGCTGGTCCACGCTTCAGCAGGTGTTCCTCCCCATGTACAGTCAATCACTCCTACAGGAACATTTAACTCCTTCCATAATGAACGGGCATAAAAATAAGCGAGCGAAAGAGAATTCAGGAATTGTGGCGGAAGAACATTCCTGCCATCCTCCCATCGTAGCCTCCACATCACTCAACGGAATTACTGAAGTATTTTTCTTCACTTGGAACAAACGGATAGAAGGATAATTCGCCTCCGCTATCTCCTGCTCATAATTCATGACTTTCCCCCAACCCGCAACAGGCATCTCCATATTAGACTGGCCGGAACAAAACCATACCTCTCCCACCATTACATTTTTTAATTGCAATTTCTTACCATCCGTAAATGTCAACGTATAAGGCCCTCCTGCAGCAGGAGTAGGCACAGACAAAGTCCAATAACCATCCTTATTCACCGGAGTCACATACACTTCATTATTCCAGCCTGTAGTTACTTTTAAGGTTTTGCCCAATGCCGCCTTACCATGAAAAGTAACCTTCGTATTTTGCTGAAGAACCATATTGTCCGTAAAATAAGCGGGCAAGACCACCTTGGCGTAAGAAATACACGTCAGGCTGAAAAAAGAAAGAAAAAACAAGATGCTTCTCATATAAAATAGTTGTAAATTAACAAGAAAATATATACATACCAGTACTAACAATACGATCACATGGCTTGCCTTCTTGTTATCAGAAAAGAAATAACAAAAAGACAAGCACGTTTATTTTCAGTTTATAGTAATTGTTTTCTTAAAGCGTATATCATCTGAGGCGGCTCCTATCTGAATTTCAAAGTCCCCAGGTTCTACCACTTCCTCCATTTTTGCATTATACAGAGCTAATTCTGCGATTGGCAAAGAAAGCTCCACACATTGACTTTCGCCCGACTTGACCAGAACTTTTTGAAATGCCTTTAACTGTTGGATGGGAGTAGCCACCGTGCTTACTTTATCACGTACATAAAGCAGCACAACCTCCTTGCCATCGCGCCTACCCGTATTCTTGATCGTAACGGATACTTTCAATGTATCACTTGCAACCAATAACGTATCACTCAGTGCACAATCCACATAATCAAACGTAGTATAACTTTTTCCATGTCCAAAGTTCCATAAAGGTTCCGGTTTATCAAAGATATAATGACCTTTAGGTTCTTCAGGAGTACCCGGCTGGTCAAAAGATTCTTCACGATCTGTCACGAAATGATTATAAAAACAAGGAGTATTACCTGTGCTACGCGGGAAAGATACATTCAACTTACCCGACGGATTCACCTTTCCAAGCAAAATATCTGCCAATGTACATCCTTGCTGCTCACCTGCATACCATTGCACCAACACTGCATCAGCATTTTCTTTCACCCAAGGCATAGCAAGCGGTTTACCCGCAATCAGAACGACAATCATAGGCTTGCCCGTTTTCTTTATCTCCTTCAACAGCTCCTCCTGCACCCCAGGAAGTTCCAATGAGGAAAGATCAAATCCTTCACCTGCCGTAGAATATTTAGGACTTCTTCCCAGATAAGTGCTTCGTGTACCTACCGCCACCACAGCTATATCACTGTTACGGACAACTTCCACAGCTTCGGCAATATGTGATTTGTCCTGGCTCCACCAATCACATCCTTCAGCATGACGGATCATTATTTTATCACCTGCACTTTCCTGCAATCCTTACAACAAACTGACTGCTTCTTTAGTATCCCCCATCGTCCAAGCGTAATCGCCCAACACGGCTTGATTACTGTTAGGCCCCACCACTGCAACAGACTTGTATTTATTCAAGTCTAAAGGAAGAATATCATTTCTGTTTTCCAATAATACGGCACTCTCGTCAGCCACTTTCTTAGCCAATGCCACCTTTTCAGCATTGCGAACGCCCTTCTTCACCAGTTTAGGATCACCATAAGTTTCATCAAATAAGCCCAATTCAAACTTCACCGTCAATATTCTGCGCACAGCCTGATCTATATATGCAACATCAAGCCTTCCCTCCTCAACTTGTTTTTCCAATGTTTCGTAAGTCGAATCAATGTTCAAGTCCACTCCGGCCATTAATGCCATACGCGCAGCATCCTCACGGCTGCCTGCTGCATGATGAAAAGTCATCAGACGCTCCACCGAACCCCAGTCAGAATAAGCGTATCCTTTAAAGCCCAGTTCTCCCCGAAGAATATCAGTCATATAATAAGAAGAACCTGTAACCGGCACTCCATCATACGCACTGTAGCAAGTCATCACCGCCCACGGAGAAGTTTCCCTTATAGCTTTACGGAACGGATAAAGATAGAGACTACGCAATTCACGTTCTCCTCCACTTACTCCCGCACAATTCAAGCCTCCAGACGGAGTGCCATGGGCTACAAAATGCTTGGGCATACAAGTAATTCTGTGTTTTTGATACCCTTTGATAAACGCCACTCCCATTTCCGCTATCAGATAAGGGTCTTCTCCGTATGTTTCTTCAATACGTCCCCAGCGTAACTCGCGGGCAATGTCAAAAACCGAAGAAAGAATTTGATGAATACCTATCGCCTTAGCCTCTTCGCCAGCCGCCTCAGTCATTTGTTGTATTAATTCAGGATTGAAAGTGCTTCCCTGCGCCAAAGCATGAGGAAACAGCGTACAATTATTCTGAATAATACCCTGTATGCCCTCAGCAGAAGTCAACAACGGAATTCCCAAACGAGTCTTAGTACGCATATAATGCTGTAATTCTTTATACATCACGGCGCAATCATAAGCAGACATACTCATTTCATGAGTTGTCCCATAACTTTCCCCCGAGAAGATCCGGTCAATCTCATCCAACCGGCCAGACGCACGATTCTGCAATTGTAATACCTTTTCGTGCAATGTCATTCTAGACATAAGGTCGTCTACACGCTTCTCTATTGGGGATGTCCTGTCTTTATAGAGAGGGATGTCATCTCCAGCCCAAGCTGAAGATGATACACTCATCACTATCCCCATACAGAACAGAATAAATTTATTAGTACACATACTAATCTGAATTATTTGTTATTATAAGGAGTTACCACTAACTTATATTTGTCGCCCTGCAACAAATTCTCATCAAATGTAATGCTCAAATTCTTTGTTTCTCCTGGCATCAACGTAAAATAGTTGTCATTCATCAATGCCGGCAGAATGCGTTCGCCATCCGAAGTACAAACAGCCTGCACATGTACAGCAAAAGCTACTCCCTTAGCCGATTTCGGAAGTGTTATGACCGCTTGTATCTCCGCCTCACCATTCTTACGAATTAACTTGGAAGAAGTTTTCAGTTCAGCTTTTGGCAAAGTATTCAAAGCCGTAAAGTCCAGACGGTCGTTGCCACGCCAGTAATTGTTTTCTGATACGATCTTTCCTGATTTATCTTTCAACGTCAGACGGATAAAATGTACATCACTCAAACCCTCACTAGGCTGTGTTCCACCCAATACATCAAAGCTCCATAATGAGTAACCAAACCACCAACCTAGTTCAATACCAAACATACGTACATAGCGGGCATCGACTTCAGGGAAAGTAATTTCATCGACTCCTCCACGTCCCTCATCAGTTTTATACACTTCTTTCCAAGTCTTGGCGTCATCAGAAACCTGAATTTTATACCCCTTACCAAAAGACGCCTCCCAATCCAAACGAACTCCACCTACAGGTTGTACACTGCCCAAATCCACATAAATCCATTCATTTTCCGCTTTTGCCGCTGCCCAACGGGTATCTTTTTTCCCATCCGTAGCATCCGAAGGCTGTCCATAAGTGGTACTTGAAGCAAAAGTCGGCTTATTCAATGACAGATTTTTACGCTCTTTATTGAAACCTATCGTAAAACATTGCACCGTAGAATTGCTAGGAGAGTTTACGATGGCTGATTGGGTATAAGCCTCCACAGATTTCCCATCCATATTGTAAACTTTTACTTCAGCAGTCAAACCTTCCATATCACGTGCTGTGGTATTAGCAATCTTCACACCGTCCGTCACAGGGTTCCAAAGAATATGCACCGGTTCACAAGCTGATTTTGCCCCCCAGAAAGCTCCTGTCAAATCATAATAATAATCATAAGTTTGCCAAACCATAGACGGATATGCCGACTGTCCCATCCAAGTCATGATGCCTGATGCATCCTCCCACATACGATCCAGCCAACCCTCATACATAGCCTTATTAGACTCAATATTGACAAGCTGAGCCTTACGGCAATAATCTTCAATCCCTTCGGGCTTACCAAAACCTTTGGTTATGGAAGCATCATAACGATCGGGAGCTGCATTAAAAGCATTTTGGCCAAAATAGTGTTTGTTCCACATTTCATCACGAGGCCACCAGTTCTCCTTAGGCATAAACTTCTTAAAACTTTCAAAGGTAGGAACTACAGCTGTACCAATTTCCGTACGGAATCCCCAGCCACGCGCCGGATCTCCTTCCAAGCCATCAGGATATTTAGTAAAATAAAAGCGGGGTTCAAATGCTCCCCACGGACCACTACCGGTCAAGCCCTGAGCATGAGAGTTTGCTTGAAAATAACGATCACCTCCATCAAAAGTCCTGATATTTTCCGCCATCCATCCTTCCAAAGGAGGCTGAGGATTGGACTCATTATCGCCACACCACACGGCTATACTAGGGTGATTACGAACACGTTTGATTTTCTCCATCATATTATTATTGAACACATTGAGGTCATAAGGCAAATTCGGATTAGAGTTTATCCAAAAATCGTCCCATACCATAATGCCATATTTATCACACGCCTCATAGAATTCATCATCTGTAACAGAACCGAGCCAATTACGTATCATATTAAAGTTCATTTCCTTATGCAGACGGATTTTGGTATCATATTCCGCACCACGGCAACGAAGCATATATTCAGACATTCCCCAATTCGCCCCTTTGACAAATACCGGAACATCATTAATATAAACATGGAATGTATTACCTTCTTTATCATAAGAATATTTCTTTATACCAAAAGAAACATCTTTCGTTTCCGAAACCTTTCCATCCACCATCACCTCGAACTTACAATGATAAAGATTGGGGTCTCCATATCCATTCGGCCACCACAGACGCGGCTGGTCTATACACAGTTGTGGGAAATAACGTTTGTCAAACTTCACCTGTTCAGTAGTATGGGCATTCACCTCTAATTCTTTTTGAAAAATAATGTTTCCCGGAGTAATTGTTCCGCGCACCAATACCTTCGTCTTTTCGACCGAGTTATTCTTGACATCAAGCGCCACACTCAAATCAGCTCTGGCACGGGTAGGTAAATTTGTACGTATCCAAGGATCAATTAAAGTAGCTGTTCCCGTATTCGTAAGAAATACCTTATCAGTTATACCACTATTCAACCCCGGCACATAAGGCATCCAATCCCATCCACCACTAGACAAATAGGTAGGGCTGCCCTGATTAGCCAATGGAGTATCAGGTATATGGACAAGTACAGCCAATACATTTTCTTTATCACGATTTACTAGTGAAGTGACATTAAAATGTCCACGATGCATAAACCCATCCAGTTTACCCAATAACGTTCCATTCAGATAGACTTCCGCACGACGGTTTACCCCATTAAAATTCAACCATATCAATTCTTTTGTAAAATCGGCAGGAACACGGAATGTAGTACGATACCAAAAGCTACGGTCGTATTTGTCGCGGTTTACTTGATGAATATTGTCACCAAAGTTAGGATCTTTTTCCAGCCCTGCTATTACATACGAGTTAAAAGCTGTTCCAGGCACAACAGCATCTACCCAGGCAGAAACATTATATCCGTTTTCGCAAAGTGATTTCACATCCGTTCCGACTTCAGCCTGAGGCTTTAATTTCCATCTCATCTGTGGGTTATCGCTATGTAAATATACAGTTTGGGCATGCAGTACTTGCATACATCCCATTAGGGCTAATGCAACCCATGTTTTTTTTACGTTTTTCATATTATAGTCTTTTCATATTTATCAATCATCTATTCCTCTTTTTGCACTTGAAAATGAAACAAGGTACAATGTTCATAAGCTTTCTCCGGTAACACTAGGCAGGAAGGAAAATCCGAATGAGAAGGAGTATCCGGATAAAACTGTGTTTCCAAACAGACGGCTGTATCCGGTCGTTCATAATATCCCGCTGTATACAAAAGAACAGCAGGCAAATCTGTCATCACTGTCATTTTTCGTCCTGTAACAGGTTCGTATAAAGAGGCAGCCTCTAACATCTCCACAGATATTTCATCTTTCAATATATAGCAATGATTATATCCTTTATTCCAAAGTAATTGCTCATGGTCAGCATACAGGTCTGTACCTATTGGTTTTAGGGAAGTAAAGTCAAATGGCGTATTTTTAACATTCATTCTTTTTCCCGTAGGAATAAATGCCGGGGTAGTATCCAATATCCGGTCGGCCGGAATATGCAACCGATGCTCCGTTATCTTTTTTCCCTTACCACACAAATTGAAATATGCATGATTTGTCATATTGATGTAAGTAGCACAGTCAGTTTCCGCATAATGCCGTACAGAAAGTTCATTGTCCTCATTGAAACGATAGTCTGTTATCACGCGGATATTTCCCGGAAAACCTCCTTCTCCGTCTGGCGAATACAGACTAAAACGGATGCCATCCGGTAATTCTTCCCACTGCCACACCTTGTTATGAAAGCCAGAAAAACCGCCATGATTGGTGTTATTCCCATCATTAGCCTCCAAATGGAAGGTTTTCCTATCTATTGTAAAAGAAGCATCGGCTATACGATTTGCAAATCTGCCGATGGTTGCCCCCATATAATAAGAATCTTCCAAATAACCGGCCAAGGAATCATAACCAATCAGCACATTGTCCAATGCTCCTTGAACATCAGGTACTGAAGCTGTAATCCAACGAGCCCCCCAATTCGTGAATTCCATATAGACTCCTGAAGAATTCATCACAGTAAATCGTAATACAGGTTCTCCGTCAGAGGTATAAGTTTCTATTTTATGTGCTATTTTCATATTATTCCAGATTTCAGAAAAATTAAAAGCATCAGGTAGGAAGCAGATGTTTCCTCCTGATGCTTCTAATTTATATGGATAGAAACAATTTATTTGCTATATCCCGGATTCTGGTCTTCAGGGCCGAATGCATCATTTGTTTTAATTTCAGTATCAGGAATAGGATAGCGCTTATGGAAATCTTGAATTGTTCCTGATTCTTTTGCCCAACGGTTACGTTCTTTTATCAATTCTACAAATTTATTAGTACGAAGCAAATCAATACGTCTCCAGCCTTCGAAGCAAAGTTCACGCAAACGTTCATCCATTACCTTATCACGGAATTCATCTTTGCTCATTCCCGAATTCCATTTCTTATCTTCTGGCAAGTTTCCTCCCCATGCACGAGTACGAATTTGATTATTTACGATCTGTACAGCTTCCGAAGTCTGTCCTAATTCATTCAGACATTCAGCATGCAATAATAATACATCAGCATAACGAATCATTGAAAAGTTCTTACCAGAATTCCACATATTATTAATGCCAAGCCCTGAAAGAATATCTGTACGATAGTCTTCATATTTCTTTATATGTGGTTCCAATTCATCTGTAGTTCCCGTCCATTGAGTCTTTGACAAATCAGGAGTTACATATTCAAATGTACCATCCTCCGAATATTTATTAGTATAATACGTAAAATCATAACGCAATGCTTCTTCTTTACGCAAATCTCCATCTTCCCAAATGCCACCTTCTTCTACTGTCTTATAAGCAAAAGGAGTCGGAACTAGAAAATCGTAACCAGAGAAAGAGCATCCCTGACCAAACCAAGAGTCACATGCACGAGAACCACAATCAAACTCCCAATAATTACAATCAGGATATACATTATTAAATTGCAACTCAAACAATGACTCTTTTGTATTAGGATTATCATAACGATACAAGTCAGCATAATCATTTAGTAATTCATATCGTCCCATATTGATAATAGTCTTAAAACATTCATCAGCCTTGGCAAAATCCCGCAATCCTGTCTCTTCCGGAGCTGCCATATAAGCCTTTCCTAACATAGCCCATGCAGCCCCAACAGTAGCACGCTGCGGTTCACTATTATAAGACTCAGGCAAATTATTGGTAGCAGTAATAAAATCATTAATAATATATTCCCATACAGTTTTTAAAGGTTGACGTCCCAAGCCCAATTCATCAGTACGGTTCATATCTATCACAGGGATTTCACCCCAATACATACTTAATTCAAACATTAATAAACCACGAATAAAGCATGCCTCTCCCATCAACTGTTTAGCACGTTCCGGTTCTTCAGTGGTCATACCCAATGCATATATAGCTTTAGCAGCTGAAACGACAGCCGGCCAACGGTTGTTCCAAATAGAACTAACCTGAGTAGATGTAGGATTCAACTGTCCATTATATTTATCCATACCAGCTTGATCTCCTGAAGAAATCAACTGATAATTACCCTGCTGTGTTTCATCTGTCCCCAAATAAGGCATCAATCCATTACGCCCTTCTTTACAGCCCCTATAACTCTTATACAATCCAAGAACTAAAGGTTCTACATTATCTATTTTTTCAAATACTTGTTCCTCAGTCAAAGATCCCGTAGGTTCTACTTGCAGAAAGTCTGAGCAAGAAGAAGTATTCAGTGCAAAGGACAAAGCCAAAGCATATATCGCACTATATCTATATATCTTTTTCATTGTTGTGTTTTCTTTTAAAATTAGACTATTTATTCTATCCTTCCATTAAAAAGCCAAATTAAGACCAAAAGTATACATACGTGTAGGAGGATACCAATCACCGGTTTCCGGATCATAACCATTATAATTAGTTAAACAAAAAAGATTAGAACCGGTGGCATAAACACGCAGGTTAGTCAGTTTCAGAGCATTTATCACTTTAGTCGGGAAAGTATAGGCCAATGTCAAAGCAGACAAACGCAAGAAAGAAGCTTTCTGCACACTAAAATCCATAGAACTTGCACCATAATGATTATAATCAAAGCCAGCCAACACACGTGGAAATTCAGCATCTGTATTTTCAGGAGTCCAACGATCCAACAAATCCGTTGATGCGACTCCAGATCCAGTACTTCCAATCAAAGTTTCATACCAAGGGCTCAATTTTTTAGCCCCATAAGAATAACTGAAGACTGCATTTAAAGACAATCCCTTCCAAGAAAAATCTGTAGAAACCGCCATAAAACTTAGGATCAGTGGAACCAATTACAACACGGTCATTTTGATCTATCTGTCCATTATTATCATAATCCAATGGATACAAATCACCGGGATTCACATTATATCCATTCCAATTTATTTTATTCAAACGATCCATATCAATTTCTTGGGCAATTCCACCTGTTTTCCAAATATAAATTGTGTTACGAGACTCACCAAGGAATAAATTACCTTCTTTTTGAATATTACGATCACTATCTACATTATATACAACATCATTATCACCATATAATCGAGTTACCTTATTTTTATCCATAGACAATGTAGCTGCAAAATTCCATTCAAAATCTTTAGCTCTTACCAAATTGGCATTCAAAGCAAATTCCAAACCTTTGTTTTCAATCGCACCTATATTTTTTCAATAGTACTACTGAAACCAGTAGTCGTAGGTAACGAATGACTCATTAACAAATCCTTATTTTTTATCAAGAAAGCATCAACAGACAAACGTACTCTATTCTGTAAGAAAGCCATATCTACTCCTAAATTCCATTGTTTTTGTTTCTCCCAACTAATATCCGGAGTACCACGTCGCCCATTGGAAACAAAAAGAATTTGTATAACCTGTATCGGAAGTACCCGTATAGCTGACATTATATAAAGATAAATAGGCAAAATCATCAATATTCTGATTACCAACAATACCAAAACCGGCACGTAACTTTAACTGATCAAAAATTGTCTGATTTTTCATGAACTTTTCTTCTGTAATATTCCAAGCTGCAGACACAGACGGGAAAATACCCCACTGATTTCCTTTAGCAAATTTAGAAGAACCGTCGTAACGCGCAGTCGCCGTTAATAAATATTTACCCGCATAGTTATAGTTAACACGAGCGATATAAGATAATAATGTTTGCTCGGACCAAGCTGTACTTAAGCCACGCTGATCTTTTTTATAACCAGATCCCAAACTATGATATCCAAATAAATTAGTGCCAAACCCTGTTGCCGTAGCATTAATATAATTATACGTAGTCCGTGTAGCACTGGTACCAACCATCGCATTCAACTTATGTTTGCCAAAAGAAACTTCATAAGACAGTGAATTATCCCATTGCCATACAGTACGTGTATCTCTATCATCTTTGGCTTCCCCTTGTGTTCCATAACGTTCCGACTCATAAATATCATTCGGGGTATATTTATTCTGCTGCTTCTGAGCATAATCAATAGAGAAAGTAGAACGCAAGTTCAATCCTTCAATAGGATTGATATTAATATAATTAGAACTCAACAAACGATTATACACCAAATCATTATCAACTTTCAAAGATCGTAACGGATTAAAATTATTTTGATCAAAAATACCTTGCCAATTTAAAGTTTCAATCTCATCAGAAATTTCCAACATCGGATTAGCACAACGTGCACGATTCATTACTCCATCATCAACCAACGTGTTCTCGGTACGTGTAAAAGTTGTATTAGTACCTACTTTCAGCCAGGATTTAATCTGTTGATCCGCATTAATACGTCCTGTGTATTTTTCTTGTTCAGACTTCTCAATTACACCTTTATTATCTGTATAACCAAAACTAATATAATAAGAACCTTTATCATTGCCATTCGAAAGACTTACTACATGATTGTGTTGTACTCCAGTACGGCTCACAGCATCCAGCCAATCATAATTTTTATTATTGTCGTAAGCATCGAATTCATAATCAGCAAAAGCAGTATTCGATCCCATTATCACATCATTGACATAAGCATTGACATCCCCGTCAGGATTTGTTTGCATATAACCATTCGTATAAGCTTCCTTTCTAAGTTCAAATAATTGACGGGTATTCATTGTTTTTGGAGTATTAGCGTAGGTCTGAAAGCCAATCCAGCCATCATAAGAAACTTTACCTTCGCCTTTTTTACCCTTCTTTGTTGTAATAACAACAACACCATTGGAACCACGTGAACCATACAGAGCTGTAGCTGATGCATCTTTCAAGACCTCAATAGAAGCCACATCATTCAAATTGACCGCATTAAATCCAGAGAATGAATTATCCATAACCATACCATCTATGACATAAATAGGGTCCGTAGATCCATTTATGGTATTAATACCACGAATTTTAATAGATGCATCATCCGTAGGACGTGTAGGCTGAGAAATGAACACACCTGCGACACGGCCTTGAAGAGCCTGATTTACATTCGTCACCGGTTTTTCTTCCAAAACTTTAGAACTAACACTGGCAACAGCTCCTGTCAAATCACTCTTCTTCATCGAAGTACCTACAACAACCACTTCGTCTAATGTTTCAGTATCTTCCGCCATCACCACTTTGACAGGTTGGTTACCCATTACCTTTACATCTTGGGCAACATATACTATATAAGAAATATGTAATGTTTCCCCTTTCTGAACTGATAATGTAAAGTTGCCATCAAAATCGGTAATAGTCCCATTGGTTGTACCTTTTACCACTACACTTGCACCAATGATAGGTTCGGATGTAACATCCACCACCTGTCCTGTAACCGTTATGTTCTGTGCCAACATATTACAGCAACAAAACATGATAAGGATTAAATTAATAAGCCTAATTCTTTTCATAATTTGTAAATTTAAGTACGATTTAAAGTTTATATTGGTTTATTCTTCCACTTTGAAAATTGCGACATCACATGCAGGAACCGTTACGTCCAGGTTAGTTTTAGCAGTACTTTCAATGCCACTCCATAATTCTTTCAACTTATATTCCTTTGACGAATCCAACCCCAGACGCTCTAAAGCTGTAGTCATCTTCAACTCTTGATCCATATAGTTGAACACAGCATAATAAGCCTTACCATCCTTATCCATGCGTACAAACTGATTTTCTGACTTTTCACCATTTCCATCTACAGGATGAAAAGATTCCCCATTGGCTATGGCATTGATCTCGGCATTCGTCAAATATTTCATCGCCTTCTCTTTCACCTCTTTAGAACCGCCTTTGCTGAAATCATCTCCAGCAATGAAAATTCCAGTGATAACCCCCGAAGTGACACGCGCTCTGTTCTCACCATCTGTAGCATCACGCAATACAATATGGTCAGGATCATTAAACTGATAAACCTTATCCTGCCACCAACCGTATGAAAGTGCATTTAAGGTATATTCGGTATCCTTCATCTTGTTCCATGCATCACACGCAATTCTTCTGGACTGAGCATAATGAGCAGGAAAAACAGGAGAAATAGAAAGATTGATATACATATCACCAAAATATTTGTCAAGCAATTGCATTCCATAGTTGTATCCCTGAATACCTGTTTGTATTTCCGGATTATACCATTTGTCGGCTTCCATTGCTCCATGTGTCATAAAGTCCATTTTCACATATTCAAAGCCAGCCCGATGGAATAGCTCCGATGTGTGTTTCATCATAGCTTCAATAGCCGGATGAGTAGGATCAACAGCATAAGCTCCGTCTAATTCCTGCGGTTTCCCATTTGCATAGAGATATACATCTTTATATTTATATCCCGGCATTTCTTTTATTTCACGTTCAGGATTTTTAACCCAATCAGTAAACGGAGTCCAATAAACGCCGGCTACCTGACCGTTTGCCTTACATTTATCCACAAAAAGCTTTCAACTCCTCTTCTGAAAAACTGTTCCAACCAGAATCCAAACCTGTATAAACCAAATTATCCGAATTCACAAAATGACGGGACTGCAAATTCTCTTTGTAAAAATCAGAAACTTCCAATGCTTTCGGATAGGTCAGATTAAATTGCAATGCTCCCCAGCTGTTCCAGCCAAAAGGAACAGCTTTTACCCCAAGCTTTGGGCGGAGCAATCACAGCATTAGCCTGAGCGTATTCTTCCATACCTCCACGCCAGTCTTCAAAAAATCCTACTAAAATTTTAGGTGACTTGATTTTTGTACCTTTCAATGCACCGTGAGGTTTCGAGTCACGTGTTGTCTTATCGGCAATACCGCCATAACATACCAACGAACCTACATTATATATATTACCTTTACCTATTGTTATACCTGTTTTCCAAGAATCATGTTCTACAGAACCTACCACCACAGCTTCACGGTCATCATTATTAAATATGGCAGTGACTTCATAACTAGTCAGTTCTGTAAATGTGAGCGGATGAGATTGATATCTGATCCAACAGTCATTATCGAAAGGAATGAAAAGCGCACGATTATTTTCTCCCTGGTTCAATACTTCAGGCATTCGGTCCACATTGACCGGTGCCATATAATTCGAAGCTATTTCAGTCGTACTCTCCAAAGTGAAATCTGTCAGCACATAATCCTTTGCCGGATATACATAAAAAGATTGAACCAGTGCAGGCAGATTATTCCCGGTATAAGTCACCTCATAATGATACCCTTCTCCAAAATAATCATTGATTTTTTTTGTAGAAACATGATGCTTTGCATAATCACGAGTCGAAACAACACTGTCTGCCAACTTATAAGCTGCATATACATTATCATAAATAAGCTTAGAGCCTTTGCTGATATCAATACCATTAGCGTGAGCATCATACTCCAAAGACCATTCACCTACATTTAGATTTGCATTTTCAGTACACCCGGATAAAATAAGACCGGAAACGCTCAATGCAGAAACACAGAGAAACAATGATTTTAAAGTTAACCAATTATTCTTCATAATATTATTAGTTTGTCAAAGAGATAAATCTACTTAAGGTTTGCTTTACTGTTCGGAATTCTTTTCCTTTCAAGCATGGTCAAAAGTAGGCATATCTTGACAACCTGTTAATATACAAACGCTGCAATAAATAGGATTTTTGCAGCAATGACGCATCTGCACCCGCAGAATCCGCAAATGCATCATTTTTTGCTGCATTTCTTTCAATCAGAGATTCCCGTCAGATCTATTTTAACTTTTTCCTTGGATGTTTGATACTGTTTCTCAAACTCTTTCGGAGTCATTCCAAATTGTTTTAAAAATAATTTGCTGAAGTAAGATGAAGAGTTTATTCCTACCATATAACAGATATCCCCAATACGATACTTACCTTCCTGAATCAGTTCGGCTGCTTTTTTCAAACGGATCAACCGGATGAAATCTATGGGTGAAAGATTAAATAGAATCTTTATTTTCCTCAACAAGCTGGAACGGCTCATACATAAGATATCAGCCATACGTTCCACATTAAAATTTTCATCCGAGATATTCTCTTGAATCACATTGATCACTTTATTCATAAACTCCTCATCCGCCTTGTTCATCTGCATATTATGCACAGGGAAAAAAGGACGTTTGGAGAATGCCTCACGCTCTTTCCTTCGATTACTGAGTAAAGATAAAATCTGAGTCTTCAAATAGTTGAAAGAAAAAGGCTTTTCCACATAAGCTTCTGCTCCTATCTTCAATCCGTTAATCTTACTCTCCAAATCGTTCTTGGCGGTAAGGAAAATAACCGGAATATGGCACAAATCAATATCCGCCTTTATTTCCTTACATAATTCATAGCCATTCATCACCGGCATCATTATATCACTGATAACCAAATCTATGTGATTACTACGTAAAATATCCAACGCTTCCTGCCCATTCACAGCGGTTTCTACTGTAAACAAGGCTTCTAATCGTTCAAAGATAAAAGATCTCATGCTTTCATTGTCCTCTACTAACAATAAAGTATAACCTTTCATCTGGTCTGTTTCTGTTGATGTTTCCTCATCCAATACTTCTATATTTTGCTCAACGACCTTCTCTATTTGCTGCCTTACTTCCTCCTTATTCAAAGGAATGGTCAAAACAAATGTATTCTCCGGTTGTTCTATATCCAAATAAAGCCTGCCTTTATGCAAAGTGGCTAGCGAACGAGCTAAAGGTAACCCTATGCCTACTCCCATCCGAACTGTATCCTTCTTCTTTTCTACCTGATAAAAGGGTTCAAAAATCTGCTGGCTGGACGCTTCAGGTATCTTTTCTCCATCACTGACAACACGAACTGTAAAATCTACTCCATCTTGGAATAAATCTATCATAATGGTATGACGGGCATATTTCAAAGCATTATTCAACAAATTACTCAATACTTTTGTGATAGCCTCCTTATCTATGGCAGCCATAATTCTTTCTTGGGGAATATGTTGCAATAACTCTTTCTGCTTTTGCAGAATAGTAGGCTCAAAACGAGTAATCGTTTCATTCAGCAATGCCGTTACATCAACCGTTTCAAATTTCAATTCAAATTTACTCGCTCCTATTTTTTGAAAATCAAGCAGCTGGCCGGTCAGGTCTAATAATCTCTTGGTATTCTGCCCGATTACTTTCAAATTTTTGTTCAATTTCTGATCCTTGATATCCATTTCCTCAATGGCTTCCAATGGACCATTAATCAATGTCAAGGGCGTGCGCACCTCATGAGCTATCTCAGTAAAGAAACTGACTTTTGATTCATAGAGTTCTTTCTCTTTCTCAACTTCAAATAACTTCTGCTTTTCTTCCATCTGTTTCTCTTTACGTCTTTTATACCAGAAGAACCAACAAAGTACAACACAGATTCCCCAGATAATATACAGGAAATAAGCCCAAACCGACTGCCACCAAGGAGGCAGAATAACAATAGATAAAGACCGGGTAGCATAGGGACCTTCTTTGACACTATTGGTAGCCCGAACCTGTAAAGTATAATTTCCCGGAGGCAATTTTGCATAAGAGATATTCTGATTACTTGCCGCTCTTATCCAATCTTTATCCAACGGAACCAACTTATAATAGTATTGATTGGATTCCGTAGTAGAATAACTTAATAAAGCAACATCAAAACTAATATTTGACTGATCATAAGGCAATACGATTTCATCCGTATGTTCTATACACTTTTTCAAAGGAGAATTAGGAGTATGAACTGTTATCTCCTGATTATAAATACTGAATTTTGAGATATAAACAGGTGGCAAGAAATTGATTTTTTCCGAAGAATTAGGATCAAATGCAATCAATCCGTCTATACCGCCAAAATAAAACTTACCATCCTCCCCCTTCAAAGCTGACTTATAATTAAACTGATTCCCTAACAAACCATCCTTAGTAGTATATACCCGCACGTCCTTCGATTCCGGATTAAACCTGACCAGCCCCCGATTTGTCCCGAACCATAAATTTGATTGCTCATCTTCCAATATCTTATAAGCCACATCATCCGGCAAACCGTCTTTAATGGAAAAAGAGGTAAAATCATCCGTTTGAGAATTGTAACGACAAATTCCACCACGATCAGTGGAAATCCAAATCCGCCCTTTACTATCCTGCATTACCGAACTGACAGAATTGGATCCCAATGTATTCTCCTTACCTTCCTCATAAGTATACTTTTTAAAGCTATTCTTTCCCGGATCATGCTTCCATAATCCGTTTCCCATGGAAGCGAACCATATCATTCCATCCTTATCTTGAAATGCATCGAAAATCCAATCAAAACCCACTTCTTCCACCTTTTCAAAATGAAAACTTGCAGGAGCCGCTTTATAAAGTCCCCAACCAGTGCCAATCCACTTATATCCTGCCTCATCTATAAAGAAAGTATAAACACTTCCTTCTCCTATATTCAACTCCTCAGGAGTATAATGATAAACTTTATTCTCTGGCAACTGAATCACATCCAATCCTTGTTTGAACAAACCACAAAACAGTTGGTTTCCTTTAACAAACATCCCCAAAGTAACCATATGACTCCTTTTATCATCATCATCTAACCTCAATCGGTTTACCTGTCCAGAAGCAATATCCAATATATTAATTCCATCGTCTTCAGTTCCAACCCATATATTTCCCTTATTATCAGAAGCTATTTCCCTTATCCGTTTTGTGGTCAACGAACGCCCATCACTTCCAGGTACATATTTATCAAATAACAAGTCATGATGAGGCAGATAATTCACTCCGCCAAACATGGTTCCCAGCCAAATTCCCCCTTCCCGATCTTGATAAATAGTATAAATAATCTTATCCGACAGACTGAACGAACGCATCAAATCTTGTTTCAAATGAACTCTTTTATTCTTCCTCTCATTCACAACAAATAAGCCTTCATGAGTTCCCACCCACAGTTCATCGTCAAAACAAGCCACATTACGTACAAATGTATGGTTAGCCTCAGGTATATCTATTTTTACAAGCTGATTCGTACTGGGATTATATTTCATCAATTCCCCTTCATGAATAGCCATTGCAATCCAATCACCATAATTACAAATAGAATTAATATTCTTTCCCTTTAACGAACGCCCGGTTTTATCAACACAATATTGTTCAAATTTATCCGTATTTCTATCATATCGAAAAAGTCCGACCCCCCATGTACCAACCCAGACATCACCATCAGGGCGTACCAAAATACAATCCGGAGCTTCTGTTTTAAAATGCTCTTTGTTGGTTACTTCATAAAAATAAAGTTTCTCATCCTTATAGCGAAAAACTCCCTGATCAGGAATCACAATCCAAATATTACCAATAGAATCCGCCACAATATTAGATACCCAATTATTCATATTCACCCCTTCCTCTGTTTCCATATTCATTGCCGTGAATATATCCAAGGCAGGATTATAACGATAGACTCCTCTATCCGTTCCTACCCATAACTGACGTTCCTTATCTTCAAACAAAGCAGAAATATTATGGTTTCCGGTACCGACTACATAGTCATCACAGTTCATCTGTACAATAGAAGTTCCATCAAAACGGTTCAAACCATTTTTTGTACCAAACCACATAAACCCGTAACTATCCTGAATGATAGCCTTCACATTACTTTGTGATAGTCCATTTTCACCCGTTATATGAGAAAAATAAAAATTGGATAATCCCTTATCAACAGCCTGTAATGTAAATACAACATACAAACAACATAAAATGAGCAAAGTCTTTTTCATAGCCTGTTCAAAATTTGAGCCAAAGATAAAAGAAAAAAAGGATAAATAATGCCAATATAAAAGAAATAGAGGATTGCCCTCTATTACTTTTCACGAATGACCATTACAAATCCCCCACCAGAAGCCATAAACATTTCAATAATATTCTTATTATCCATATCCATTATTTTATGTTCGTATAAATTAGCATTCTTGTTACTTCTTTTTTTTATCCTGAAAAATTTCAATGGTATATTTCTTATCCTGAGGCAGGAAAAGAGCAATCCACCTGAATTGTTCTCTCACCCCAAGCGTTCAATCCGCCTATATACCAAGTATTTCCTTTCTGCTTAGCCAACACAGCATATTCGCCCACACAAGCAGCTAAGGGAATCGTCTGATCCCATGAAGTCGGAACTTCCGCTAAATATTTTAAAATATCAGGATACTTACGATACTCATCCGGAGAATCACATAAACTGGCAAATGGTGCGGAAAGTACAACAAACAAGGCCAATTCATGTGAACGAGTCCCCAATGAACTAGGCAACCCCGGATCGATCGGCTTAAATTTTTCCAATGTGCTGTTACGCATCGACCCCGGAGTATAATCAATTCCACCTCCCAACATACGGGCAAAGATACATTGAAGCTGATAATCCGGATTAGAAGTGGTATCCCACTTAAAACACTCCGCACATCGCATGGCTTCATAAGAAAGGATATTAGGATATGCCCGATGAAGTCCGGTAGGCTTGCTGCATCCATGAAAATCCACCATAAGATGCCGCTCAGCACAAGCCTTTGCCAGATTTTCATATTGAGGGATTATTTGAGCATCATCACGATCAAAAAAATCTATTTTCACCCCAACAGCACCCCACTTGCTGATAGAATCCAAATAACAATGCGGATGCTGGAATAAAGTAGCAGCAACAGTCCAAAGCCATACACCTACTTTTTTTTCTTTTCCATAGCGTATCACCTCTTTTATATCAATATTCTTATTCAAATCTGCATGATTAAAAACATTGCTCCAACCGGCATCGACCAGTAGATAAGGTATTTTGTTTTCGGAAGCGAAATCAATATAATACTTGTACATCTGTGTCGAAAGGTTTTGATGACCAGAAGGGAAAGGAGCTTTTTCCAAAATAGCACAATGCCACCATTCCCAAGTTGCTTTACCAGGACGAATCCAATCCGTATCCTTTATTTGTTGGGGCTTGGCCAGTAAGTAAATCATTTCATTAGTCAGTAGTTCCTTATCATCCTTGGCCACAATAGCCATACGCCAAGGGAAAGCATGGTTACCAGCAGTACGTGCTAAATAATTCTCCCTTTCTTTTACCACCGTAATAAAATTTCCCCAACTGCCCATCTCTATTGTTTTAGGATAGGTCGCCCAATAACCTTTCATCTTGCCATCTTCTTTACGAAGATACATACCCGGATAGTTATTTAAATCCGATTCAGCCACCACAACACGCACATTTTGCACCTTGTTTGTAAATAAAGTTGGTGTAATACCATATTTATGTTCTTCTATTTTAGAAATGCCCTCGTAAAGCACATTGCTCAACTCCCAAGCTGTAAAATTAGTTGTTTCAGGTAAAATAACTGCCGGATCATCAGCCAGATTAAAAGAAGCTTCTTCATCAACTACAATCAAAGAATCCTGCTCCGGAAGATTTCCACAAAAACGATATGCCATTCCTTCATTATACATCCGGAATATAACTGAATAACCATCCTTGAATTTCAAGGAAAGTTCATTATAATGGTCTGTTAATTCACGATAATTACCAGCTACCGGATAAACCTTCTCAGAAGTACTACTTGTAGAAGTCCCTACCACTTCACCATTCTTTCCCCATATATTACCATTTTGCATCGTCATACAAATAGCAGAGGGATGAATGACAGACCTACCTTCCAAACTTAAAGAATATTGTAAGACCCTTCCATTCTCTACAGTAAGTACCAATTGCCCGTTTGGGGATGATAATTCATAAACAGACAGCATTTGTGCCTGTGCAAAAATGCACAGACACAATGTTACCAACAAAAGGAAAAAATTCTTTTTTCTCATACAGCACACAAATTACGATGGATTTGTCCACCTTGATGGTTAATGTCCAATTCTCGCACCTTATCCAAAAAATCAATGGCTTTTCCCATTTCACGCAATCCTAAATACCCCAACCCCATCACATAATTACAATGAATGCAGTTACGTTTATCCAAGTCATCTTCCCAAATAGCCAGATCAGGCAGAGAAACAGCAAAATAATCAATCCGACAGTGGTCAAACAAATGCTTCTCACCATGCTTTATCAATTTGTTAAAGCAGCTGCGTGCCTTATCCTCTCTACCCAACGCACGCCATGCCAGACCTTGATAGAAAATCTTATCGGGTTGTTGGTCATTGTAGAAGAAAGCCTGTTGTGGTTCTGAAGAACCAATGGTCGCTTTGGTAAAGCAATCTATAGCTTGTTGCTCATTTCCCAAGCCACGAAACGCCTCACCTTTATAATACCAGATATCATTCTCTTCAGCATTTGCCAATTTTCCCTCACCCAAATTAAATGGATAAGCATCCGTTTCATCCAAAAGAACTAAAGCATCGGCATAGCGTTTTTCACTTAAAGCAATCTTTGCTAATTCTACACGACACAATACATATTGTCCGGTGATTTTTCCTTCTCCTCCTTCCCATGGATGGAAATTACGCGCGGCAATCAATTCTTTTGCTTCAGCATAGCGGCCTGATTGATTATACAAAGTGATACGTTCAATGGAAAGATCATCACGCTGCTCTACTTCGGGCAGATGTGCTTCCAAAAAAGCCAAACGTTCACTATGCGGCCGCCCTAAACGTTTATAAAGTTGATCCAACTCCATTAAGATACGAGAATCGTGCTCATCCAATGCATAAGCTTTTTCCAAAGTTTCCAAGGCTTTCTGCTTGTCATCGCGTTTATTATAATAAGCCAACGACAAATTACGCCATACGGTGGGATATGCCGGATTTATGGCCGCAGAATGTTCCCAACAGGCAATGGCATTGTCATACTGACGGTTAGCATACCAGAAATTACCTAAACTATATGCCGCTTTTGCCCCATGAATATTCAGACGTAAGGCATCTTGAAGAATCAATATTCTTCTATACGATTCGGGAAACAATATGAATGATTCTCTTTTTTCTGCCCGCTGATAATATTCCAATGCTTTACTCTCATCTCCCTTACAGGTATGGAAATATCCCATTGCATAATAAACGACAGGATATATTTCTGTAGTTCCGGTTACATGGCATTCCAGTAAAGATAAAGCTTCCTCATACAATCCGGCAGCAGCAAAATCCAATGCGTATTCTATATATCCGTGCGCCCAACCACGCATCAACTCTTTCATTTCCTCCAACACTTTCACATCCCGGGTTAACAGATAATGTTCAAAACGGCATCCCATATTAAAACGATCTATCTGCAATGATTCAGCTACGAGCGCCAAAGCTTCCTCTTTACGACCCAATTTGCGTAGAATGGAAGTTTTCAACTGACGCGCTTTGTGATTATGCCAATTACGAATCAATGAACGGTCTATCTTGTCCAAAGCACTTTCATACTTTCCTTTACGAGTGTCAAGTTGTGCTAGTGCATAATAAGCCGCATCCTGCCAAGCAGCATTCCATGCCGACTTAAAGAAAGCATCATAAGCCTCATCCCACTTCTGTTGCATCATACAACTCCAGCCCAAATTATAATAAGGTTCACCGTCATAAGGATTCGGATTACGTTCAGTCAAGGTTTCCACCGCTTTCCGGAAATAGCTTTCTGCCATTGCAAATTGTCCTTTACGCATCAACAATAACCCCACCGCATTGTTACAACGTACATCTCCCGGTTCACGCCTTAATGCTTCCATATAATAATCCATCGGATTATAAGTAGCATGGCGATATTGTTCCAAGTGTAGTCCGGTCAAAAACAGTTGTTCAACAGAAGCAATATTCTGAGGATCTTTAGCAGCCTTAGCAGGATCAGGAACCGGCCTGATTTCCGGTTTATCCGCCTGATAAGAAAGCAAAATTTGTCCTTCCTTATCACGAACCTCTGCACATACCTCCTCTTCTTTTAGTCCTTCTGCCGCAAAAGTCGTAATAAACGGTTCTGATGGCGAAATTTGTGTAGTCTTATCCAATAATACAGTGCCTTTAATAGCTTTTACTATAATACGTACTCCACTATTCGCTCCCGTAGTATAAAGCACCAAACGGGCTTTACCTTCCTTTATTTCCAAATTCAACAAAGCATCTTTGGTTGCATTCTTTACATAACCCACTTCACTATAAGGCATAAAATACTGTACCCATGATTTTTCCTCATAGGGCTGTAACCAAGTAAAGTCCGGTTGGTTATCCGTATACATACCGGTCATCAGCTCAATATAAGGTCCGTCCTCATCAGTCAGATTACGATCCCAAGCCTTGCCGAAATCACCATTTCCCCACGTCCATTGTTTCTTTCCCGGAGAGACATGATGATCGGCCACATGTAGAAGTCCCCCACGAACATCTTCTTCATAGCCACCCACAAAATCATATTTAGACTTGATAGCCATATATGATGTAGGAACCGGAATATTCTTATATTTAGAGATATCCACACCAGCAGAATAATCTTGTTTATAATAAACTCCTGTAGCAATAGGGAAAGAAGAGACATCGCGCTTGCCGTGATCGAACACCGCATTCACATCAGGCGGGAATACCGAATGATAATGGTCATTGACCACCACTGCAGGGTTGGCCCACCACAAGAAAGTCTGAGGGAAAGACGTACGATTATAAATCTTCACTTTAATTTCTATATAAGCCTTGCCCGGATAAAGCGTAAATCCCTGCATACCTTTAGTACGAAACATTCTCTCCACTTCATTGCACCATATTGTCTTACTGCCGTCCGCATTTTCCTCTATCAAAAAATCAGTAGGCAAAAAAGTAGAAGGACGGTGATGCTGAGGCCAGTTAAATTCGATGCCTCCAGAAATCCAAGGTCCTGTCAATCCCACCAATGCCGGTTTCACAACTTGGTTGTAATAAACAAAATGACGTTTTTTCACCTTATCATAAGCCATGTGTATACGACCACCCAACTCGGGAAGTATCATCACCTTGATGTATTCATTCTCGATAAACAATGCATGATACCTCTTGTCTGCTTTTTTATCTGAAATCTTCTCTACCACCGGATAAGGATAGACTGATCCGCAACTTCCCTGATAAACCCTTTTTTCAAGAAAAATAGGATTCTTCTCTTCCTTTCCTATCTCATAGGTAGGAAGCATGATATCTTCTTCCCATGCACGTACCTCACTACCCTGTACAGTACTTTGAATTAAATATTGAGTTATTTTTTCCATAATAAATGATTGTTATTTCACTAATTCCTTTTCTATCTCTTCCAAACTCTTCCCTTTCGTTTCCGGCAACCGGAATACAACAAAAATTCCTCCACCCAGACAAATCAATCCATACAACCAGAATGTTCCGGCAGCTCCCAAGCCACTATTTAACATTGGGAAAGTATAAGTCAGGATAAAGCAAGCCGCCCACAAAGCAAAGGTGCAGACGGACATGGCAACACCACGGATGCGGTTCGGGAAAATCTCAGAGATAATGACCCACATCACTGTAGCCAAAGTCATGGCATAACAGGCAATAGCCATCACAACAATAATCAACAGCACAACTCCTGTGATATGAAAATAATAAGCGGCCCCCATAAAAGAATAGATTACTGCCAGTCCAAATGAACCGATCAGTGTCAATGCCTTACGTCCCCAGCGATCTACTACAAACATGGCTAGAATAGTAAATATGACATTTGTAATACCGGTCACCACAATATTCATCAAGACATCAGACACGCCATAACCTGCCGCCATAAATATTTCCTGTGCATAGTTGAAAATAACATTAATACCACACCATTGCTGCAAAATAGCCATGACAACACCTATAGTCAGCACTTTATACATAGCAGGATTCAATAATTGACGAAAACCTCCTTCTTGCGTCTGACAGGCTGAAGCCGCTTCTATGGCCGCCAACTCAGTAACAGCATATTCCTTTCCTCCCATACGGGTAAACACCTTGAGTGCAGCCTCCCGCTTTCCCGAAAAGGCTAACCAACGAGGACTCTCCGGTAATATAAAACTAAAAACAAAGAACAAGGCGGCCGGGACAGTCATTGCCCAAAACATCCAGCGCCATCCCATCTGTCCGTTCCATGATTCACGGATCATTTCATGAGTAGCTCCTAATGCCACAGGCTCGGCTATCTGCCAATTAACAATCTGAGAAGTCAAGATACCTAACACTACCGTCAACTGATTGATAGATACAAACCGTCCCCGCAAATGTGCCGGAGCTATTTCTGCTATATACATAGGTGACAAACTGGAAGCGATCCCAATGGCAAAGCCTCCCACCAAACGAAATACATTAAAGAAAGTAAAAGAATGCACCGCCCCTGTACCGACAGCCGTACAGATAAATAATCCTGCCGCCAAAATCAAAATAGGCTTACGTCCCAAACGGTCACTCAGTTTGCCGGCACTTAGCGCCCCAAACAAACAACCAATCAAGGCACTGCTCATAGCCCATCCCTGCATAACAGGGTTACCAGCTATACCAAAATATTGTTCATAAAAAGGTTTTGCTCCTCCGATCACTACCCAGTCATATCCAAATAGGAAACCTCCCATAGCAGAAATCAAAGCAATAAGGAATAGATAAAAATTAGATTGTGTTTTCATGGTTATCAACTATTAGTTATTTTTTATAATGCAAAGTAACAAAGATTCAAGGGTTTAAGAAATAGAAAAAATTACTTGGGACATGGACAATATTACTATTTCATTATTTTGCAAGTTACTTTATCATAAAACAAGGACTACACCTCAATATACTGAGATGTAATCCTCAATCAAGCTATGCAAAGCAATCTATTTTTTACAACAATTCCAGCAAATCTCCACGTTTCATATCCACCGTTATCAAACCTTTTGCATCAGGATTTGCAATTGCCTCCTTACTATTTAAAAAGCACTCTATATTTTTTTTCCCTTGAGGAACTTTCACTTTTAAAACCTGATCAACAGTAGCTTTTAAAGAAGCTTTATTAATGACAGCATTCGTCCACTCAGCAGTCGCTTCAGCTCCTCCCTTTAAACACAGACCTTTAAAACTACCATCTTTCCATTCAACAGGCAAACACGGTAAGAACTCTACATAACCTTCGTGGTTCTGCACCAGCATTTCTGCCATACCAGCTGTACCGGCGGGATTCCCATCAAACGAATAAATATCACCTTCCGCCCCAGCAATGCCACCTGGAGATACAGTCATTAAATTTTCACGTGAAAGCTTACCTTGTAATAATTGAACGCTCTTATATGCTTCCTGTGCATCTTTCAAACGGGCATACATACAAATCATATTGGCACGACTCCACTCTGTATCTTCCCAGTTCTCGGCAGACAAACGATTCTCGATGGTCTTGCGGGCAGCTTCCGCCAATTCGGGAGTCTTCTCCAAAGTGATTTGGGAGAAAGGATAGAGTGCCAGCAGGTGGGAAGTGTGACGATGGTTGGGATGAGCTTCCTCGAAATCTTCAAACCATTCACGAATGGCACCATTGGCACGCAACTGGATGGGAGGAAGTTGGGCGATGGCAGTACGCAGGCTATCGGCAAACTCGCGGTCGGTATCTAATATCTCTGAAGCCTGAACACAATTCGACAAGATCTCGTAGGCCAGTTCACGGTCACAGGCAGGCATCATGGAGGCAACCATTTCTTCACCGCCTGCTGTACGGAACCAGTTTTCGGGTGAGATGCTCGGCCCTGTCATCAGATAACCACTCTTCGGGTCTTTTGCCAAGAAATCCAGGATGAACTGTGCATTACCTTTCAAAAGCGGATAGGCCGTTTCGGCCAGATATTGCTTGTCCTGTGTAAATTCATATTGTGTCCACAGATGGGAAGCTATCCATGAACCTGCCATCGGGAACAGTCCCCAAATAATCGTGCTGGATGCAGGAGTATATCCCCAAACATTAGCGGTGGTATGGGCAGTCCAACCTTTACATCCATAGACCACTTCGGCAGTCTTTGCACCGTGATGCGCCAAATCCTTAATATAGGTAAACAGGGGGGCATTACATTCAGCAAGATTGCCAACATTGGCTGCCCAATAATTCTGTTCTGTATTGATATCCAGATGATAGTCATTGGTCCAGCCCATGTTGCACGCCTTGTTGTCATTGAAGAAACCCTGCAAGGCAATGGGCAATGGAGAGTTTTCACGAGAACTGGCAATGGTGAGGTAACGGCCATACTGGAAGAACAAGGCATCCAAACCAGTATCAGTCTTGCCTTCCTTCACTTGTTTCCAACGAACATCCGTAGGCAACGCGCGGTTAGCGTCCTGCCCGAAATGAATAGAAACACGATTATACAACGTGTTATAATCCTTTATATGCGCCTGCTTCAATTCATCATAAGATTTAGCTGCAGCCTTCTTCACACCATCAGCACAAAGAGTCTTGTAATCAGGACTTTTATAATCGGTACGCACATCAACAATCAAAGTCACGGCATCAGCTTCTTTTATACCTACTCCAGACTGTTCCATCTTTACCTCTCCATTATCAGCCAAAACGGCTATTCTTCCTTCAAAACAGACTCCGCCCGGACCATGCAAGGGAAAATCTACTTTCCCGGTAAATACCAATTGGTTATCTTCTACAGAAAGATCGGCTTGACGCATCAAATCCAATCCCATATTCATAGTAATGGACTTTTGCTTATCAGCGGTCAAGCGGAGTACGAGAACATTATCCGGGTTTGTAGCAAAATACTCACGTTTATAGTTCACACCGCCGGAGTTGAAAGAAACGCTGCTGATAGCCTCATCCAAGCTTAACGAACGACGGTAGCCGGTTACTTTACCTTCGGGGTAAATGAATTGCATCTTCAAATCTCCAATGGGAAGATGAGTTCCGAAAGAAGTCTGGTTGCCATGAAGATTATCTCCGGCTATACGGTTTCCTTCCGATAGTTTTCCCTCAAAGAACAACTTTCTGAGCTGGTTCATTTTCTCTCGCCCGAAAGGTTTGTTCTGGTTCTCATTGTACTGGCCGGACCACATTGTCGATTCATTCAATGCCAGTTTCTCTTCCTCTATTCCACCATAAGTCATAGCTCCCAAACGCCCATTACCGATAGGTAAAGATTCCATCCAAACTTTTGCCGGTTGGGCATACCACAATTCTGTAGTTCCACAGGAATCTGTTGCACTCTGGCATCCGGAAAGGGCCAAAGCCATTGCTGCTAAATAAGTCTTAAAATGTTTCATATTTTTCATGATTAATAGTTTCTTCTGAAACAAAAGTAGATATACCTCTCCCATTAGGTAGAGAAAAACTCGCCATTTTTAGACTCTTTTGCTTCAATCGTAACCTATAAAAGGGAGTTATTCAACATTTAGAAATCTTTCCCGGCACAAATTCCAATACTTCACCATTTGTTATCATTTTCCCGGTGAGGCAGTCATTACAAACTCCAACGTTCCGCCATTCATAATATCCTGATGAGTAATATAATTCTTTGTATATTTCTTGCCATTCAGTTTCATGGAGCGGATATAAATCTCATTGTGCTCTTTGCGTGGGGCCTTAATGGTAAAAGTCTTTCCATCAGGCAACTGAATAACCGCTTCCTCCAACATAGGAGTACCGATAATATACTTCCCGCTAACCGGATTTACCGGATAAAAGCCAAGTGCGCCAAACACATACCAGGCAGACATTTCCCCGCAATCATCATTACCGGCATAACCTGAAGAGGAATCATTATACAGTTCATTCATGATATGTGCCACATATTTTTGTGTTTTCCAAGGTTCTCCCGCACACGCATACAGATAAGCCACATGATGGCTCGGCTCATTGCCATGCGCATATTGCCCTACAAAATCGGAAGCATTGTCATTCAGTTCACCACTTTGGTGATTGACTGTGAAAAAGGTATCCAACTTTGCCGTAAAAGCTTTGTTTCCCCCTGTCAGTGAAATCAAGTCAGGTATATTCTGGGGTACATACCAGAAGTATTGCCAGGCATTCCCCTCAGTGAAAGGGTAGCCACCATTGGCTCCATACTTATAAGGATCGAAAGGCTCCATCCATTCTCCTTTCTTATTTTTCGGTTGAAAGAATTTTGTTTCTGCATTAAATAAATTCCTGTAAAAAGCAGAACGCTTCATAAAACGCCCATAATCCTCCTCTTTCCCTAATTTCCGGGCCAACAGTGCAACACACCAATCATCAAAAGCTTGTTCTAAAGTAATAGAAACAGATTGTGTTTGAATATCCTCAGGCATGTATCCATATTTCTCCCATACTTCAAAAGGAAAGTTCGGATGAGATACGATGGAACTGCTATGAACCGCTTCATAAGCCTTTTCCGCATCCACTCCTGCAACACCTTTCAGCACAGCATCCACAATGACAGGAATGGAGTGATTACCAATCATACAATAATTATCCTGCCCCCATAATTGCCATACAGGCAAATAACCATAATAGTCATATTGCCTCATCATGCTTTTAATAAAATCAGGAATGCGGTCGGTATGCAGCAAAGTATAAAGCGGATGAGCTGCTCTGAATGTATCCCATAAAGAAAAAGTGGAATAATGAACTTCATTATCGGCTACCTTACGTGTCGTATAATCGGCAGCCATATATTCACCATTTACATCGCTCATCGTATTAGGTTGTACCATAGTGTGATATAAAGCTGTATAAAAAATCTTTTTCTGCAAACCGGTACCTTGGATGATGACTTTCTTCAATTCTTTCTCCCAGCTGGCTTCGGCAGCAGAAGCAATATGTTCAAAGTTCCATCCGGGAACCTCAGCTGCCATATTCAACCGGGCATTTTCAATGGAAACTGAAGATAAAGCGACTTTACATATCAATTCATTATTCCACTTCTTGTCGAAACAGAATAATCCACACAGTTCTGTACCATTAATGACAGGAGTATTCTCATACCTCCGATTGCCATCATGTAACTGACTGGATAAGATTGGTTGGGAAAATTCAAGATGGAAATATATTTTCCTCAGTTTTGCCCATCCTGTAATAACACGATATCCTTCTACTACTGTAGGAGAAACTACACGGATTTGTGATTGAATTATCCGGCGGTTCCAACTCTCCTTATTTGCCGAATGATCTAAATCCAACCATAATTTCAACTGACCGCCATCAGAATAGATATAGCGATGTACCCCTACATGCACAGAAGCCGTCAACTCCGCTTGAATCTTCTCATCCGTTAATAATACTTGATAATACCCCGGACGCGCCTGTTCGTTTTGATGAGTAAAAGACGATTTCCTTTTATCACTCATGGTAGGAAATAGAAGGATATCTATAAAATCGGAAGCACCGGTTCCGCTTAAACGTGTATGACTGAAACCATAAATAATAGAATCATTATAATCATATCCCGAAGCTTGTGCCCAATCAGGCGCTTCACGAGTATAGGGACTCAGCTGCACCATACCAAAAGGGACAGTAGCTCCTGGATAATTATTCCCAGAAAGACTGGATTGAACAGCACCGGTTCCAATAAACGGATTAACCCAACGAGTTAGATTTTGGGCACTAATACAATTTACAGAAAGAATAAAAACAGCCAATAAATTTGCAAATCTTTTCATCATAGATTTAAGTTTCATTTATTGGCAAAATTAGTATATCCACACTCCCCACACAGATAAATTCTCGTCTATTTTAGCTTCATTTGCTTCATAAAGGCAAGTTTCTTGCCTCATCACCACTAAATATTACCATTATTCCGTTCATCCCAATTCATTTACCGCTAATAATGATTATCCCGACATCTCCAATCCCTCTTAATGTAAAAAAATCATAAATTCAGGAATGTTACCCCAATTACCGTATTCTTTTCACCTATTTTCTTATATTTGTAAATTATTCCATCACACAAACGTAAAAACAAATGGACCAGACCTTACTAAAATACTGGAAAACTTGTCTTCAAGATGCAGAGCGCAAAGCTATTGCTCTCAAAGGACCACGAATCACCCTAAACATTGGTGACAAGATACTTAAATTCATTCCTCTCAAAAGTATTCCTGTTATTTTCCCTGATTGGAAAGCAGAAGACAGCAATGAAAAACAAAAAGTAATGATTGCTCCTTGTATTCTTTTGCCCGAATTTGAAAACGGCTGGACTTCCCAATCAGAAAGACCGGAATATCCCTTCTTGATTACTGCCACCATGTTGCCTGACGGCAAACTAACCGTATGCGAGAACGAATCAGACAGAATCCCAATATTTATTCGTAAATTTTTGGAGCCTAATGCAGCCAATGACCGCACTATAGCTTCTCTTTCAAAAGTAGATCAACTACTATCCAATTTTAACACTGAAGAAACAAAATGGGAGGCCTATTGGCAAGCATGCGAGCAGCTTTTCAAGAAAGCAACCGGCAAAACTTTCAGCACAATGAATTACTATGATAATCCAGAAATCATTATCATAAAAGCCTCCGAGCGCAATATGGCACAGCCCATAATCACACTATATGACAAACTCTTAAAAGATGACAATACCACTCCACATCCCCTGTTGAATTTATTAATACAAACAAAATCTGCTAACGCTCTTCCTATTCCAACTAACCGGAAAGTATATTGCAACCAAGAACACTGGGCACAAATGAGCAGCGACTTTCCTTTGTCCATATCTCAACGCGAAACACTAGCAATGTACACAACACCGGAATGTGCTGATATTTTTGTCGTCAACGGTCCTCCGGGAACAGGAAAAACCACTTTTCTGCAAACTGTCATCGCAAACAGACTTGCTCATAACATTCTAAACAATCCGGAAGAGCCGGAAATTATAGTTGCAAGTTCAGCTAATAATCAGGCGATCACCAATATCCTAAAGGATTTCAAAGCGGAAACAACCAATGACACAACACATCCCCGGTTGTCCAACCGCTGGCTACCCGAACTGGATACATTAGGCCTATATCTGTCAGGGAAAAAAGAGCTGCAACAACAGTACAAAATGATGTTCAACCCCAAAGGGGATGGATTTCCGGCAGCATACGATACACCTGAACGTCAAGAAGAGTACAAACAATTCTATCTGCAATGCTTCAATAACTTTTTCAAGAAAAACTATCAAGACGAAACAAAATGCCGGCAATTTCTCCGTAAAGAAATGCAAGCCCTCCAAAAAAAGATTATTCTCTGTATCCAAGCTGCCGAAACAACAGAATACGGAAACCGGAAGGAAAACAATATATTACAGAAGTTTATCCGCAAATTCCATGAGCCATTACCCTCCTATGACAAAGTAATAGAACAGTGGACTTTGACAGAAGAATTCAAAGAACGTTACGAAAAAATAAGTTCCAACCCTGAGTATGGCAACTTACCTTATACAGAAGACATGGCAGTAAGGCTGGATATCAGCTATCGGTATCAAATGTTCTGGTATGCCATACATTATCGGGAAGCCGAGTTTATTCACCGGTTAAGCAAGTGCGATGAAGGCAAGCAGCGCACACAAGAAGCCTATACCCAAAGATTAAAACGTTTGGCTTGCGTAATGCCTGTTTTCATCTCTACTTTCCATTCTCTACCCAAGTATATGACCTATGCGGAGAACGGAAAATGGGATATTCCTTTATACAATGGAATAGATCTGTTGATTGTAGATGAATCCGGACAAGTTTCACCCGAACTTGCCGTTCCCTCCTTCAGTTTGGCCAAGCAAGCGATTTTAGTAGGTGATATTCAACAAATAGAGCCTGTATGGTCCATTTCTGATGAATATTCATTCATTAATTTAAAGAATCTGGGCATTGTTTCCAACCAGTCCTCGGAAAAATACCGTTTTTTAGAAAACAATGGTTTCCTTTCTTCTTCCGGAAGTATAATGAAACTGGCACGTAAAAGCTGTAATTTTACAGTAAAAGGTGAAAAAGGAGCTTTTCTGACCGAACACAGACGATGCGTAGATTCCATTATTGCCTATTGCAATGATTATGTTTACCACGGCAGGTTACTTCCTAAAAAAGGTAACGAAGTAAAATACAAGTCCCTCCCTTCCAAAGGATATGTACACATCAACAGTCGCCTCAACCGGGCTGAAGCGGAAGCCATTGTCTGTTGGCTGGAACTGGAAAAAGATAATCTGGAAAAGACCTATAAAAAGCCTATTCATGAAATTGTAGCCGTAGTAACTCCTTTTAAAGCCCAAGAAGCCGAAATACGGCATCAAATACAAAAAATATCAGGAAATGAGAAATATAAAGATATGATCATCGGCACAGTACATTCCCTGCAAGGTGCCCAATGTCCGATTGTTCTTTTTTCAACAGTCAACTCTCCCGAAGACCATTCTCTTTTTATGGAGCGTGATGGAAAATACAATATGCTCAATGTAGCGATATCGCGCGCTCAGCATCATTTCATTGTTTTTGGCAACATGAATATTTTCCATCCGGAAGAAAACACCCCGGTAGGAAATATGGCTAAATGGCTTTTCGATGATCCATCCAACGAGATTTCCAACAACTTTATTTACCAACAGGAAGTTCCGCTGTGCACCTACCACCCCACCCTTCGTCTGTCCACCACAGAAGAGCATATCCAGGTTCTGCACCAAGCTTTTGAAAAAGCAAGACACCGTCTGCTGATTGTATCTCCATTCATATCTATCCACGCCATAGAAAACGACCAGTTGGTTCCGCTGATACGCCACACGGTACAACGAGGAGTGGATGTCACAGTCTACACCGATTCGTCTCTAGATTATGATACGAAAACCAATCAGTTGCTCAGCCGTGCCGAAGAGGGACGGAACATATTAATAGAAAATGGCGCAACCCTCATTGAAGTAAAAGGTATCCACAATAAATCATTGGCCATTGATAACCATACACTTATAGAGGGTTCTTTCAACTGGTTATCCGCCAACCGCCATAAAGAATACTCCCGCCACGAATGTTCCATAGTTGTATCATCTGTTCAAGCCGATGAGTACATCAACAATCTGATAAAGGAACTAGAAAGCAGAGAAAAAACCTTTCAATCCCTATCTAAGCCTACAATCAATCTTGACATTGACCAAAAATATCCGGGGTTCTTTACAAAAGAATCTTTTAATGATTGTACAGAAGAAGATATTTGCCGTATAAAACAAAAAGTCCAAGAGTTAGGCATTCAGAAAACAGTCCTTCCACCTTATATCCATAAACAACGTGAAACTTTCCCACGTGCTTATGAACCTTGGTGCACAGAAGAAAAGGAAATTATATGTGAGTTGATGCAAAAGACCAATCATCTTTCTATTTTTATAGAATGTCTGCAACGTACAGGACAAGCAATTCAAATTCAGATAGAAGGCAAAAACAATTGATTATAATCCTGAACTGATATCCTTTTTATGATATTCGGGAAACTTGGAAAACAAGAATCAGTCCCTATACGGAAGAGAGGAAAAGACAAATTACTTTTCGCCTTTTCCTCTCTTCCGTATAGCATATGCAACTCCTGCCCAGAGTTCCTTATTTTTTGGAATACATCCAGGTCCATTTATGCCAAAGACTCTCTAACGGTCCCTGCTTATGTCCTTTCAACCACCACTTGCAGAACTGTACTTGCAACAAAAAGAGTACAAAACCAACCAGCAAACTCAACGTATATCCACAGTACGGAGCCAGATAAAGTCCGAAAGGGAAATAAATAATAGCTCCGGCAATAGATTGGGTGATATAATTAGTTAGACTCATCCTACCATAATAACGAAGATTTGATACAAAATTCTTGAACCTATCCCGTTGATAAAGCAATACAAAAGAAGCAACCAGTACAAATGTAAAAAGCGAACTTTTTTGCCACATATCAAAAGCAGTTCCGGCAGTCTGGCGAATGAGTTCACTGTCACTAGCCATAATCAACTCTTTCAGTTGGAAAAGCGGAGCAAAAAGAGATAGCGGAAATGATAAGAGCCTTCACCCAAAAACGAGTATGTTTTTCGGAAGTTACAAACAATTGTTTGCGTCCGATATACAATCCCCATCAAGAACAAGCCGGCAGTCTGCCAAAAACGCCCTGCTCCCAGAGCCCAATATAGACTGGCTTTCTGACCAAAGGTCATATTCTTACCCAAAAACTCCCTCTTTGGTATATTCCGCCACTTCTTTATACATCGCGCCCACTCCCCAATCGGGCAAAGTATAAGAAGGATCAAACAGACCTACTATATAATGATACCACTCAACGGGCTGCAATAGAAACAAAATAGCCGTAACTAGTATGGCACAGTCACTCCACTTGCGCACCACGAACAATACGATTCCCACTACCGAGAACAGCAACAACACATCTCCTGCCGGAAAAAAAGCTGCATTCAGCGTAGCAAAAGCTACCAATAACAGCAAACGCCACAGAAAACGATAACCAAAATCTTTTCCTTTACGCTGTTGGTTAGCCGACTGAATATAAAATGTAAATCCAAACAGCAAAGCAAAAATGGCATACGATTTTCCAGCCAATAAAGTAAATGTAACATTGAATACCCCGTCATTCAGTATATTCAACCATGCAGGCTGGTCTACCGGATAAACCGGAAAGATGAAATGCTCCAAACTATGCACTAAAAGAATTGCCATGACTGCAAATCCCCGTAAAGCATCCACCACCTCAACGCGTGGCAGTTTTTCTGATAATTGTTTTTCCATGAACTAGTTATTATTGTTTATTTAAAATTCGTTTTACCCAGCGGTTGGCCGGTTTCTCAAAATAGTAATAAGAAAGCAGACTCAGCCCGATAGCGACTGCAAAGATAAGCGGAATACTGATATACAGACTGATATGCCAATCGTATGTTTGCGCCAACTGCACATAAGCAAATAATATCCACTATACTCTCCTCTTCGGTGCTATTCCTGCTCTACATATCCGGGGGAGCGGTGAGCAACATTGGATAATAGACTACAAACAATATCATCAGAGTTTTGACAACTCTTACCAAAAACTGTATGTTAAAAAGAGAAACTGATTTCCTACAATATTTCCTTTAAATTCCAAGCCTGTATATGCCTGACCCCTTCATTGGAAGGGAATTGTACCTCATCCATGGAAACGACATATTTTTCATAATTATCACCTATCGTCAGCAAAGGAGCATATTCCCGTTCCATGGTTTGTGCCGTTTCCAACATGTAAGTTGCTTGGAGATAAATCACTCTATCGTCCTTCATAGCAACAAAATCAACTTCTTTATCCCGAAAAGAACCTGTATATACAATATAGCCTAAACGACGAAGTTCCAAATATACTGCATTCTCCAACAAATACCCGACTCCATAAGCAAAGCCCGGATAAAGAAAATTCTTAAAGGACAAGTCATTCAGATAATACTTGCAATTACCTGCCACCACATCCTTTCCTTTTATATTGTAACGTTCTGTTTTATAAGCAAGAAAAGCTTCTTCTATATAACCTAGATAATTAGATAAGGTATCATAACTCACCTTCCGGTTCTTGGATTTAAAGAAATTAACAATATGCTGAACGGAAAACAGATTGGACGCATTATTCACCAAATAAATAAAAATATCATCCAATAACCTTACATCACGAACGGGTTTACGCTTCACTATATCACGCAACAAAATCGTATCTTTCACAGAAGCGACATACTGTTTTTCTGACTCGACAGTGGGCAGGTTGTACAATTCGGGCAAACCGCCTTTCTGTAAATAGGCCAAATAAGAAGCCCGACCGGCAGGTTGCTGCATCAACTGTAAATATTCAGCATAACTATAGGGGAATATATGAAATTCTACATAACGACCCCACAAAAGAGTGGCAAGTTCACTGGAAAGCATTTTAGAGTTAGAACCGCTGATAAACAATTCACTCTCTTCGACAAAGTCTTGCGAATGGGAGTTTACAAACCTTTCCCAGCCATCCACATTTTGAATTTCATCGAAAAACAAATATACTTTTCCTTGCGGTTTAAGCTTTTCCCGATAAAAACGATACAGACTTTCCAATGCTTTATAATCATCAATAAAATCAAATTCCAGATACTCCTTATTTAATATAGGATATTAGGTTCCGAGACAAGACTTGAAGCAATTTGCCTGAGAATATAACTTTTGCCCGAACGACGTTGTCCTATAAGTACCTTCACCAAGTTATTCCCCACAAAATTGCCAATCTTGTCGGTATAAGATTTCCGTTCCAGTCCCAATTGATACGTATTTCCACCCCAAAGGTTATACTTTTCTAAAGCGTTCCATTTATCGTCCATACTCGAATCTTTTCCCACAAAGATAGTTTTTTTCGAGTATAATCGAAAAAAAAGCACTGTTTATTTCTTTTTTCGAGTATAATCGAAAAAACGTATCTATCTCAAACTGAATTAAAGAAAACGAATACAATCCGGCAGTATGTAAAATTTAACAAATTACTTAAACAAGCAAACTATTATTTTCCTACATTTGTTACCAGTGAAACTTTAAATACGAAAGAACATGAAAGCAAATCCTGTATTTAGTTTATACATCCCTACCAAATTAGTATTTGGCTGCGGAGAAATCAAGAAATTATCCAGTGAAAAATTACCGGGAAAAAAGGCACTGGTCGTCATCTCATCCGGAACTTCCATGCGGAAATATGGATACTTGGAGAGAGTACTTGCCCAATTAAGACTGAATAATGTAGAAACACTGGTTTACGATAAAATCCTTCCCAACCCCATCAAAGAACACGTCATGGAAGCAGCCGCCATCTGCCGGGAGGAAAAGTGCGACTTTGTAGTAGGACTGGGAGGCGGAAGTTCCATCGACTCAGCCAAAAGTATAGCTGTTATGGCCTGCAACGATGGTGACTACTGGGATTATGTATCAGGGGGTAGTGGTAAAGGACGCCTGTTACCAAAGCACTTCCCATTATCGCCATCCCTACCACCGCCGGAACCGGAACAGAAATGGATCCATGGACAGTGATTACCCACGAAACGGCTCAAGAAAAGATAGGCTTCGGTTGCCAGCTGACCTTCCCTACCTTATCTATTGTAGACCCGGAACTGATGGTTTCCATTCCTCCGCACCTCACCGCCTATCAAGGGTTCGATGCATTCTTCCATGCCGCAGAGGGTTTTATCGCCAATTGTGCAACACCCATCAGTGATCTTTACGCCTTAGAAGCCATCCGTCTGATCTACAAATATCTGCCAGTAGCCGTAGCCGACGGAAAGAATTTGAAAGCGCGTGCCAAAATTGCTTGGGCCAGCACCTTGGCAGGCATGGTGGAAGCCACTTCAAGCTGCACTTCCGAACATTCATTAGAACATGCCATGAGTGCTTATTATCCACAACTTCCTCATGGAGCAGGACTCATTGCCTTGTCTGAGGCATACTTCGAAACTTTCCGGCATGACTGTACAAAACGTTACATGAAAATGGCTGAAATGATGACCCAGAAAAAGAGCAACCGTCCGTCCGATTTCATTGATGCATTGATTACACTGCAAAAAGAATGTAAAGTACATTCTATCAAACTGAGCGAATTTGGTATCCAATCCGAAGATTTCCCCAAATTCCTGCAAAATGCAAGAGATACGATGGGAGGACTGTTCACTCTCGACCCACGCCCGATTACAGACGAAGAAATCCTGCATATCTTTAAAAATTCTTATAAATAATGGATAAAGAACTAGACCTTGCCGTAACCTGTTACGGCAAGGTAAAACCATTGAAATATGATTTGGTCCTCCTCCCTTGGGGAGCTACCGAACCGCATAATCTGCACCTGCCTTATCTGACAGACTGCATTCTGAGCCACGACATCGCACTAGATGCTGCAAAACTGGCAAAAACACATTACGGTATTCGTTGCATGGTCATGCCTTACGTCACTGCCGGTTCACAGAATCCGGGACAACGCGAGCTGGATTTCTGCATCCATTATCGCTATGAAACGCAAAAAGCGATTTTAAGCGACCTAGTTGCCTCTCTATACGCCCAGGGATACCGCAAAATGGTCATTATCAACGGACATGGCGGCAATACATTCAAAAGTATGATACGTGACTTGTCACTGGACTATCCCGACTTCCTGATAGCCAGCAGCGAATGGTTTGCCTTTGTTCCTGCTAAAGAGTACTTTGATGAACCGGGTGACCATGCAGATGAATTGGAAACTTCTGTTATGATGCATTATCATCCGGAATTGGTAAATTTAGACGAAGCCGGAAACGGAGATTATAAGAAGTTCACCTCACAAATGTTGAATGAAAAAGTGGCATGGATTCCGAGGAACTGGCAAAAAGTTTCGCAAGACACCGGTATAGGCAATCCTAAAAAAGCAAGTGCCGGAAAGGGGAGAAATACGCCGAAGCAGTCGTTGCAAAATATGCATTGCTGTTTGAAGAGTTGGTAC
>VOFF01000817.1_pt1 | contig 131793 bp, 193 predicted proteins | sample 5384061 | NCBI WGS metagenome assembly VOFF01 (sample SAMN12384725, study PRJNA508395) | human gut metagenome | isolation source: healthy gut E | host: Homo sapiens | reverse complement strand
CGTCAGTACTTGCTGTCCTTGACGTGACGTACCTCCCGGTCCAGTGGACACCGTGGGCGCGCGGTGAGGGGGCGGCCGTGCCGTCCTCCTCCATGGCCCGGATGAGAGAGGCATCGGTGAACCGCGGGGCTGTGAAGTGCTGGCCGGGTCAGCCCGTCATCAGCGTCACCACCCTGCCCCCCAGACAGCGGGGCAGTGGCGGGGCCTTTTCCTCCTTCTCGTCGCGTCCCGGCTCTCTCGTATACGGCGGTATAGCCGGCGAAATTTTCAGCCGCTGGCGCTGGAGCCCGGAAGCTGTGGGCCCGGCCCCAGCTCACGCTGACGCGTCATGGCGGCGTTGGACAATTCGGTTGGCCAGAAAACGGCTCCAGATCAGGCGGCAGGCGGAAGCCGATACCGCCTTCGCTGGTAAGAGTCGCTTTTTTGACCCGCTCCAGTCAGATCCACGTCGCTGGGGCGGATGGCCTCGTGGGCGGTCCTGCGCCCCGGCCTGGCCCTATATCGCCGGGGCGGCGGGACAGTAGCTCTGCGCCGTAAAGCCCGGTGACGAAGTTGCGGGCCGCCGCCGCCTGCGCCTCGTCGGAGATCCGCAGAGTCGTACGCATATATAGGTGATGAGCTCCACGCAGGCCTGCCGGTGATGTCCACGCCCTCATACAGCTGCTGGGCGATGGCCATGGTGCGCCGGGAGTCATGTTCCAGTTTCGGGAGGCATCCTGCTGCATGGTGGAGGTGGTGAAGGGCGGGGCGGGGGAGCGTTGCTTATCCGTGCTTCAATGCTCTTGACGGCGAAAAAGGCAGGTCCTGCACCTCCGCCTGAATGGCGCTGACCTCCTCCTGAGAGGTGGGGCTCATTTTGCCGTCCTTGCCGCAGTGCATCTGGCCTGGAAGGGGACGCCGCCGTCGTTTTTCAAAGCAGGCGTCCAGTTCAGTACTCCTGGGGACGAAGTCCTTGATCTCCTTCTCCCTCTGGTCTGCCACCTGGGACGCAGCGGCCACCGACCGCACCCGGCCTGCCATCGTGACAGGCCCTGCCGGACTTTTTCCACAGCAGGGGGGACAGCCTGGCGCTTCTCCACGATGCGGTCCAGAATACGCCGGGCCTGCTGGGCGTCCACCAGATCCTGATCGATCTCACGGGGTGGTGGATGCTCTCGGTGACCACCTTGCGGGTGATTCAAGTTGAAGGTGACTCGCTTGGCTTTTTTCGTCGCTGAGGTCCGGGGAGTTCTTCAGGTGCCGGCTGATGGCCTCCCCTCACGATCCCGGGTCGGTGGCCAGATTATACGGTGTCGCTGGCCTTGGAGAGTTTTTTTCAGCTCATTGATAAGCTCCTCCTTACCCCGGATGGGGCGGTAGTTGGGCTCGAAGTCGTGCTCGACATCCACGCCCAGCTTGCTTTTGGGCAGGTCACGCAGATGTCCCATACTGGCCCTGACCTCATGTCCGATCCCAGATACTTGCCGATGGTCTTGGCCGGCGGGGGGACTCCAAATGATCGGCCTGATTTCGGGCTGCTTTTTTTTTGCCGCCATTTGCTTATCGCTTCCTTTTTACAACCAGCGGATCTCCACCGTGCGGACGAAGCGCCGTGCTCCGTGCTGCGTGGCATGGCCGATCTCGGATACCGTCAGGGCTGACACCCGCCGAATGGGCAGGTCGGCCCGCTCCGCCACGTCATCCGGTGAGCGAAGAGGGCATCGGTGAATTAGCACCTGTAGGATGCGGACACGATCGTCCGTCCAGACCCGCCGTATCTGCCGTCAGGTCAGTACCGGCAGGGGCGGGGAGTTTCCTTCTTCTCCGGCTTCGCCGTGGACGATTCCTCCGCCCTTTGAGCGGGGAACTGTCCTGCTCCGGCACCGGAGGAAGATTGCTCCGACGAGGGGCACCGGCCGATTAAATCGGCTCCGGTACCCCTCCAGAATGTCCCCAGCGGTTGCTGCCCCGTCCCGCGATGTTGGGGGCGTCGATGGGGCCGGGGGCGGCAGCACACGTCCCGTCCCTGCTCCAGCGCCGTATTGGCGGTGATGAGAGCGCCGCCACCAGCACCGCCAGACTCAGGCCGCTGAGGATACGGTTGCGGACGGGGAAGTGGCTGCCCCCATAGGCTCCGTTCCCGGCGGGTACTCGCTCAGCAGCACGCCGGTGGCGGCGATGTCCTCGTAGAGCCGCCGGTTCTCCGCCGGATAGACCACGTCCACGCCGCCGCCCAGCACGGCCGCCGTAAAAAGCCGCCGGCCCGCAGAGCACCCCGGTGGGAGGCACCGTCGATGCCCTTGGCAAGGCCCGACACCACCACGGCACCCTCCTTCGCCAGCTGGTAGCCCAGCTCCTCGGCGGCGGAGATGCCATAGGGGGTACACGTCCGGGTACCCACCACGGAGACGGCGGCCTCCTCATCGAACAGGGGCATCCGGCCCCCGGCCATACAGCAGCACCGGCGGGTCATAGATGTTCCGCAGGCGGTCCGGATAGAGGGCGTCCTGCATGGTCAGCAGGAAGATATCCCCCTTGGCGCAGTGGGCCAGCACGTCCTCGGCCCGGTCTGTGGACTTGTCCGACAGCAGCGCCGCCTGAGAGGAGGACAGCCCCTCCACCGGAGGGAGATCCTCCGGCTGGGCGTAGTATATGTCCTCCGGCGAGGGGAAATGCTCCAGAAGCAGAAGCTTGCTGCGGTTGGTCAGCCCCCGGCAGGGTGGTGAACCATACCCAGTATTTCAGAGCAGCCATGTGAGGTCCCTCCTTATCGCCAGCTCTCCCACAGCAGCACCGCTGCGGCAATGGCCGCATTCAGAGATTCTGCAGCGGTCTGACATGGGAATACGGATGGTTTGATCGCACAGGTCCAGCACCTCCCGGCTCAGGCCACGGCCCTACACGGCCCCCATGGACGAGCGCACCGCCTTCCAGCCGTAGGGGCCGGCGCAGCCGCCGGTAAGCAGCAGGCCGTCGGCGTCGAAGGCGTCCAGCGTCCGCAGGATGGTGCCTACGTTGCCGGTTCTGCACCCCGTCCAGCAGCACATACCGCCGGCCGGTGAGAGTCTGGGGCAGGGAAGCTGGGGCAGGCGGCAGGTGAAAAGCACCCCTGAGGGGTCTTTACCGGGGAGATGGAGGCCATGACGTCCTCCGGCACCTGCACCTGCCGGATGTGCTCCGGCAGCCGGGGCAGAGGGAGATGGTCACCACGGCGGTGATCTCCGCCTGCCACAGCAGGGCCTCCTGCAGCAGCTTGGGACTGTCGCAGAGGAATTCCCCGTCGCCCGCCGGTAGGGCGGAGCCGGCCAACCTGCGGATATGGCCCATGAGGGGGGTTGTGACGGCTGGGTGATATGCTCCATAGGGACTCTTTCCCGGCGTTTTCATGCACCGAAGGGATGATTTGACACCTTATTCTAAAGGATTCCTTCGGTAATTTCAAGCCCTTTCTGCCGGAAGGGCAAAAAAAGAGGGATTTTCCACGGAATATTCCCAAAAACTTCTTTTGACTTTGGCGGATATCCGGTATAATAATTAGGCTCAAGTATGCAGGCAATCCTTGCACCGCAGCGTGGTAGCCATAAGTCCAAAAGGAGGTGCAAAAAGTATGGCTAAGATTTCCTTAAACTATGAGGTCGTTTACATTCTCGACCCCGGCTGGGGTGAGGAGGCTATTGCCGCCAATGGCAAAGTTCCAGGTCGGGCTGAAAGCAGCACGGCTGCCCGACGTGGTCGTGGATGAGTGGGGCAAGCGTCGTCTTGCTTACGCCATCGATTGCAAGACCGAAGGCTACTATGTGCTGATGAGGCTTCACCAGCGCACCGGAATTCCCAAGGAGCTGGATCGTATCCTGGGCATTACCGAGGGCGTGATAAGGTTTCCATGATCGTCTGCAAGGACGAGTAAGGGGAAGCACAATGCTGAACAAGATTTTCATCATGGGTCGCCTGACCAGGGACCCGGAGCTGCGCGTACTCAGGCAGGCGGTACGGCGGTCACCAGCTTCTTTTGGCCGTGGATCAGGACTATAAGTCCCAGAGCGGCGAAAAGGAGACCGATTTCATCGATGTGGTGGCTTGGCAGCACGAGGCGGAGTTCGTCTCAAGTATTTTTCACAAAGGGGCCGCATGGCCGTGGTGGAGGGGCGGCTCCAGATCCGTGACCGGAAGACAAGAGAGGGCAACAACCGCAGAAGTGCGGAGGTGGTTTGCCGACAATGTCTATTTCGGTGACAGCAGACCCGGCGGTGCCGGTGGGAATAACGGCGGTTATTCTCAGGGCTCCTGCCTGGTGCTCCCCGCCGGAGGTATTCCGCCCCGGTGGGCGGCCGCCTGTCCCATTTTGTTGGCCAGATCGACGAGAGGACGGCGATTCAAGCCGTTCTGATGTGCCCAAGGCATGAAATCTTTATAAGGAGGAATTTTCCATGGCTATGGAACGTGAAATAGAGCGCCCCGTGAAAAGCAACGGCCGTAAGCGCCGTAAGGTTTGCCAGTTCTGCGTGGATAAGTGCGAGCATATCGTTATTGCGGATGCCGCCAAGCTGCGCCGCTTCATCAGTGAGCGCCCAAGATCCTGCCCCGCCGTACCACCGGTACCCTGCGCCCCATGCATCCAGCGTCAGCCGACCGAGGCCATTAAGCGTGCCCGTCAGATCAGCTCTGCTGCCCTTCGTTACCGAGCAAGTTGGTCATCAAAAGAGCCTGCCAGTTTGGCAGGTTTTTTGTCCCGGAGCCGGAGGCCTTGGGACAGGGGGGATGATTTTGCCCGATGGGAGATCAGGGACAGCGCCCTGAATTTCAGACAGAACTTTCGGGCGAAGTGGATGCCCTGGCGCTCCGGAGGAGAGAGACCGGCGTGGAGATCATGTGGTCCAGGGAAGGGCCTTCAGGTGGCGATAGTAGCCGTCCAGATCGTAGAGGATGCAGGGGCGGTTGGGTCTGGCCCAGCGATACCTGCGACATGACCTCCGTGATCTCCTCAAGGGTGTGCCGGTGCCGCCGGGGGAAGCGCGATGGTTCCCCCAGCTGGATCATTTTGGCCTTGCGCTCCGCCATGCTTCGGGTGACGATGAGTTGGGTCAGACCGTCGTATTGCAGCTCCTGCGCCATGAAGCACTCGGCTCCACGCCGATGACGCTGCCCCCCTGCGCCAGTGCGCTTTGGGCCAGCAGGCCCATGAGTCCGGTTTTTGGAGCCGCCACCGATCCATGCTCCCAGTTCCCGGACGGCCTGCGCCAAATGGGGGTCGGTGCCGCAGTTGGCACCCAGATATACAGTGATGTGCATAGGCGATACCTCCGTGGGTGATTTGTGTCAGTATAGCACGATATGGAGAAAACAAGGACAGGCGGGAGCCTGTCCTTGTGTGAAGTGCGGGGGATATCAGCCCCAGAGGGCGGTGAGCATGGGGATGATCTGCTTTTTTCCGGCTCATGACCTTGGGCAGGAAGAGGCTGTTGTCCTTGGGCTCGGCGGAGAAGGCATTGCGGATGACGTCATCGCTGCCCACATACAGCAGCTGCGTACCCTCCATCAGCACGTCTGTCAGCATCAGGATCACCATGTCGTAGTGGTGCTGCCCGTCTGATCGTGGCGCATGGCCTCCAGAAACTCCTCCCGGCGCTGGAGCATATCCTCGGAATCCAGACAGGTGATCTGGCCCACGCCCAGATTCTGCTCGGCAATGTGGAACTCCTTGAAGTCGCTGTGCAGCAGCTCCTCGGCGGATTTACCGTCAAAGCTGCCATCGAAGAGAAGCTTGCCCAGCTCGTTGAGGGAGACGTTGGCAATGCGGGCCATGCGCTCGGCCATGGCCACATCCCGCTTGGTGCAGGTGGGGGATTTGAACATGACAGTATCGGATAGAATGGCTGCTGCCATCAGGCCTGCCATAGCCGGGGAGGGCATGACGCCGTGCTCCTGATACATTCCGGTGATGATGGTATTGGTGCTGCCCACCGGCTCATTGCGGACCCGGATGGGCTGGGTGGTCTGGATATCCGCCAGACGGTGGTGGTCGATGATCTCCAGAATCTCCGCCTGATCCAGACCCTGTACGGCCTGCGCCCGCTCATTGTGGTCCACCAGCACCACACGCTTGCGCCGGGGGCGCAGCAGGTGATACCGGGACAGGGTGCCAACGACCTTCTCGTTCTGGTCCAGCACCGGGTAGCAGCGGTAGCGGCTCTTCAACACCACTTCCCGCACATCGTCGATATAGTCCGACAGATGGAAGCAGACGATGTCGTCAGTGTGGCAGGGGCGGGAGATGGGGATGGCCTGATAGATAAGACGGGCCACCCGGCTGGCATCGTAGGGGCTGGAAATGATGCAGGTATTTTGAGCGTCTGCCAGCAGCGCTTGATCTACCTCCGTCTGGCACAGGATCAGGCAGCCTACATTGGTCTCCAGCGCCCGGCGAATCATGTCCGGCTGGTCGCCGCACAAGACGATATGCTCCCGACCGTTCCACAGCAGATTCTCGCAGCTCTGGGGCAGGGGGCAATGACCACGTCGCCGGTAACAGAGTCCACCAGATCACCGGTGTCGTTGAGCACACGGCCCTCGATGACGCTCAGAAGATTGAACAGGGGGGCAGTGCCTCCACGCGTGGCTCGCCGATGGTGTTCATGCTGTATGTGGCGATGTCACCGGCGGAGAGGGTCCCATACAGGGTGCCGTCCTCGTTGACCACGGGGATGGCGGAGATGCGCTGTTCCCGCATAATGTGCCAGGCCCGGTCCATGGTGACGGTGGCGTTCAGGGCAGGCGGCGTATCATAATCCAGATCCGCCACCTGTGTGCGGACATTTTGGATCAGCTGGGGTGGCTGAAGACCGAAGCGATCCAGCAGACGCTGGGTCTCGTCGCTGACGTGGCCCAGATAGGCCGCTACGTAGTCCCGGTCGCCCAGAGCATTCCGCAGAGCGGCATAGGACATGGCAGCCACGATGGGAATCCGTGTCGGGGTTCCGATGCCCGACCACATAGATCTCTCGTTCATACAATAGCTCCTTTTTTGTTCCGTGGGGGTGATTCATGTACTAATTATAATTATTATACGGCGTAAGGGAAATTTGTCAATGCGGGGATATGCCGGAAAAGAGGATAAAATAGGGGTTCAAATCCGGCAAAGCGGCGAAAACGTGGGAAAAGCGGCACTGTGCGTCGGTTGTTACAATGTGCGGAGATGTGTCGCTGTCTCTTGACCTTTTTGAAAAGCGGCGGTATAATAAACGGACTGTAAAGAAATTTTATCCAAAGGAGAGGGGTGCCGAATTGAAGAGCAAAAACCAGAGCATGGACATGACGCAGGGCGTCATTTTGAAGCAACTGGCGTATTTTGCCCTGCCGCTGTTTTTTTAGGCAATCTCTGTCAGCAGCTGTATAACACGGCGGACAGCATCATTGTAGGAAAATTTGTGGGCAAGGACGCTCTGGCGGCGGTGTCCAGCAGCGGGAACCTCATCTTTATGATGACGGGCTTTTTATGGGCCTGTTTGTGGGGGCCGGCGTTATCATCAGCCGCTATTTCGGCGCCAAGTGCTATGATCGGCTGGAGGCGGCGGTGCATACCGATCTGGCCTTCGCCATGGTCTGCGGCGTTTTGCTGACGCTGGTGGGCATCTTCCTGACCCCCAGATCCTGGTGTGGATGCGGACGCCGGAGGACTGCTGCCCCAGTCCATCCAATATTTCCGATTGTACTTCATGGGCAGCCTCTTTATGATCGTCTACAACGCCTGCATGGGCATTTTGCAGGCGGTAGGCGACAGCCGCAGTCCCCTGCGCTACCTCATCATCTCCTCCATCACCAATGTGACGTTGGATCTGATCTTCGTGGGAGCGCTGAAATGGGGTGTCAACGGCGCCGCCATCGCCACGGTGGTGAGCCAGATGGTCAGCGCCGTGCTGTGCTTCCGGAAGCTGATGCAGGCGGACGGCCCCCTATCGGCTGGTTCCCAAGCGCATCCGCTTCGAGCTGCCGATGCTCAAGCGGATCGGCGCAGGGCATCCCCCTCCGGTGTGCAGAACTCCATCATCGCCATCGCCAACGTGGTGGTGCAGTCCAACATCAACGCCTTCGGCTCCGATGCCATGGCGGGCTGCGCTGACTACCTTCACGGACCAGGACAGAATCTGGGTGCAGTATGGTATGACCGGGCCCAGAGGGCACACAGGTGGCTTCACCTGCTCCATGCTGCTGGCGGAGCTTATCGGATTGACACTACTGCTGGTGGCCCCCTATGCCATCGCCCTGTTCAACGATGACCCGGCGGTCATCGCCATCGGCGTACGACAGACCCGGACGGAGGCGCTGTTCTACTTTGCGCTGGCCTTCGCCCACAGCATCTCCGCCGTGATGGGGAGCGGGCCGGGCCAAGATAACCCATGTACACCATGCTGGTGTGCTGGTGCGTCATCCGTGTGACGTATATCACGCTGGCGCGCTGAAGGTGTGGCCGGATATTATCACCATCTTCTGGGCATACCCCATTACGTGGTGTCTCAGTGCGTGGTGTTTCTGCTGTATTATCTGAAGGCCGACCCATTCGTTTCCGCACTAAAGCCCTTTCACATAAGTAAAAAGGGACGTCGGATAACCGGGACGTCCCTTTTTATCAAATTCTTCACCTGTAGGGCACGGATGGCATTCAGCACGGCGATGACCATGACGCCCACGTCGGCAAAGATGGCTGCCCATATTGGCGTGCCCATGGCGACCCAGCACCAGACACAGGCCCTTGATGCCCAGCGCAAACACGATGTTCTCGTACACGATCACCCAGACACTTGCGGGAGATGCGGATGGCCTTGTTCAGGGGTGCCATCAGCACCCCCGTCCGCCCAATGGCATCGGACCCATGGCACCCATGGCGATGCCGTCGGAACGGGACAGCACCGGGGCATCGTTGATGCCGTCAGCAGGCCGTCGGCGTTGCTCACCTCCACCTGCGCCACCTTATCCGCAGGCAGAAGCTCGCTGTGTACCTCGTCCACTATCGCCGGTGAGCATGACGGTCTTTCCCACGCCCGCCTGCTTCCAGGGCGGCAATGGCCTCCCCTTGGCGTGGGGCTTCACCACGTCGGAGATGACGATAATGGCCGGCGTACTGACCGCCGATGGCCAGATGGATGATGGTGCCGACGCTATGGCAGTCGTGCCACGCAATGCCCAGCCGGTCCATGAGCTTACTGTTGCCCACGGCCACGTCGGTGCCGTCCACCTTGGCGGTGATGCCATTGCCGCTGATCTCCTGTACGTCCGTGACACGGTGGCGGTCGATCTCGCCGCCGTAGGCCCGCTGGAGGCTCTTGCTGATGGGATGGGAGGAGGCGCACTCCCGCCAGAGCGGCGTACTCCAGAACCTTCTTCTGGGGCATGGTGTTTGTGGTGAACGCCGGTGACGTCAAAGACGCCCTGGGTCAGGGTGCCGGTCTTGTCAAAGACCACCACACGGGTTTTGGAGAGGGTCTCCAGATAGTTGGAGCCCTTCACCAGCACGCCGGCCCGGCTGGCACCGCCCAATCCGGCGAAGAAGCTCAGGGGGGATGCTGATGACCAGCGCACAGGGGCAGCTGATGACCAGGAAGGTCAGGGGCGCGGTAGACCAAAAGTTTTAGTCGCCGCTGAGACCCATGACCAGCCGCACCACCGGCGGCAGCACCGCCAGCACCAGAGCGCCGATGCAGACGGCAGGGGTGTAGATGCGGGCAAATTTGGAGATGAAGTTCTCAGGCAGGATTTGTGGGGAGCTGGAGTTCTCCACCAGCTCAGAATTTTGGAGACGGTAGATTCACCGAAGGCCTTGGTGGTGCGGATCTTCAGCACGCCCGTCATATTGACGCAGCCGCTGATGACCTCGTCGCCGACGGCGGCATCACGGGGCAGACTCTCGCCGGTGAGGGCGGCGGTGTTCAGAGGTAGAGCTGCCCTCCGTCACTACGCCGTCCAGCGGGATCTTCTCGCCGGGCTGCACCACGATGATGCTGCCCACAGACACGTCATCCGGATCAACCTGCACCAGCTTGCCGTCCTGCTCAATGTTGGCATAATCCGGGCGAATGTCCATCAGGGCGGTGATGCTGCGACGGCTCTTGCCCACGGCGTAGCTCTGGAACAGCTCGCCGATCTGATAGAACAGCATCACGGCCACGGCCTCCAGATAGTCGCCGCTTTTCTCGTAGACGGCCAGTGCAATGGCACCCACGGTGGCCACCGCCATCAGGAAGTTCTCGTCGAACACCTGACCCTTGATGATGCCCCCGGAAGGCCTTGCGGAGAATATCATAGCCAATGATGAGATAGGCAGCCAAATACAGCACCGTCCCGGCCACACCGCCGATGGAGAAGAGCTTCACCACGGCCACCAGCACCGCTGTGGCAATGATGCGCCAGAGGACCTTCTTCTGCTTCTTTGTCATGTCGGTCACGTCCTTTCATAAAACGTGCCGGAGGTCCTCCGGCACATTTCGTTATCTTACAGATAGATCTCGCAGTCGTCCTCGACCTTTTTGCAGTTTTTCAGCACCGCCTTCATAACGGCCTTGGGGTCGCTGCCCTCGGCAAACTCCACGATCATCTTCTGGGTCATGAAGTTCACCACGGCGTCCTGCACGCCCTCGGTCTTTTTGGTGGCCTCCTCCATGAGGTTGGCACAGTTGGCACAGTCCACTTCGATCTGATAGGTCTTTTTCATAAAAATGCTCCTTCCGTGCGGCGGCTTTCAACCATTAAGCACTTGTTTAATCTTGATGATTGTACTATAATAGATGCCGACGAGAAAGTCAATGCGGAAAGACGCTTCCCTTCCAAACGGGCGAAAAGTCCTTCCAAACGGAACAGAAAGGCGGGAGAACCATGGGAGAATTGCCCCATCATCACGAGAACCAGCAACGGTTGGAGCGGCTGCGAAGCTTCATTCAGGAGCCGGAGAGCTTTCAGGGAGGTGGCCAATCTCTGCCGCCTGCTGTCAGATAACAGCCGGGTGCGGATCTTCTGGCTGCTGTGCCACTGTGAGGAGTGCGTCATGAATCTGTCGGCGCTGGTGGGTATGAGCAGCCCCGCCGCCTCCCCCACCATCTGCGGCAGCTGAAGGACAGCAGCCTCATCGTCAAGCCGCCGGGTGGGGAAGGAGGTCTACTACCGGGCGGCGGATACAGAGGTGGCGCAGCTGCTGCACCAGATCATCGAGCGCACGGTGGAGGTGACGTGCCCCCAGTCGGACAGTCAGCTGGTGTCATGTGCGCCCCATCTGCCGCCGCTGGATCAGGACTACTGCGGCAGCTGTCCGGCCCGGAGCAGCTGGAGGTCATCCGGCAGCTCCATCGCCGACGGAGCATCTGGACAGCCGCATCACCATCGAGCAGCTGTCCTCCAGTTTCTCATGAACCCCTCCACCATGAAGGAGCTGTTCAAGGACAGCGGCAGCTCCATCGCCGCCCATATCCGCCGGCACCGCATGGGCCTCCCGCTCTGCTGCTGGAGAGCGACGACAGCGTGGCTCAGATCGCCCGGACCGTGGGCTAAGCCAAAGCAAGTTCACCTCAGGAATTCAAGAAGGCATTTTCCATGCTGCCCACGGGTATCGAAGGCTCCATAAGCAGGCGTAAAAAGATGCGGAAGTCATATGGCTTCCCGCATCTTTTATAAAGGATCATCTCTTTTGGCACGGGCCAGAGAGAAACCGAACACGATGCCGCAGAGACCGCCCACGATGTGGGTCATCTGGGAGAGATGTTGTCGCTCTCGGAGAGACCGTCCACCACCTCGTTGCCCAGATACAGGGCCACCACCAGCAGCATGGTCAGAGGGATGCCGCCCCGGCGCATCTCGGTGAAGGAGTTCAGCACGATCATCATGAACACCACACCGCTGGCTCCCAGCAGCGCCGTACCGGGGAAGAAGATGAACTGCACCAGTCCGTCACCAGAGCCGTTACCAGAATGGTCATCAGCAGGTTGCGGCTGCCGTACTTTTCCTCAAGCCCGGCCCCACCAGCAATAGCAGCAGCATATTGTTCATGTAGTGGCTGTAACCGGATGGCCCAGCACATGGCCGAAAAAAAAAAAAAAACGCACATAGGTCAGAGAATCGGATCACCAGTTTTTTTCACGCATCATACCTCTTTCCAAATGGGAATATTTCGATTATAATAGATTTATCAAATTTGTAAACCGAGGGGAAGCATTGTTGAAAAAAGCTTGGAAGATCGTGCTGGCTGTGGTGCTGGCGCTGCTGGTGGTGGTGCTGGGGTACGTGGCCTATGTGTTCATCGACTATCACCGCATCGGGAATCAGGAGCTGACGGTGGAGCGGAACGCCGCTGCCACCGTGGAGGCAGGAAGGAGTACGGCATCCTCTCCTATAATATTGGCTTCGGCGCTTATGAGGACGATTACAGCTTCTTCATGGACGGCGGTACGGAGTCCCGTGCGTGGTCTGAGGCGGCTTACCGCCAATATCGAGCGCATCGGGGCGTTTTTGCAGCAGCAGGATGCCGACCTGTACCTGTTGCAGGAGGTGGACCGGGACTCCACCCGCAGTTACCACGTGGATGAGGCCGCCATGCTGACGGCGCAGCTGCCGGGGCTGGGTTATATCTGGGCGCAGAACTACGACTCGCCGTATCTGTTCTACCCGCTGGACCAGCCCCACGGCAAGTCCGTGTCGGGCCTGCTGACCCTCTCCTCCTTCGGCATCACCGAGGCCCGGCGGGTGGAGCTGCCCATCGAGGCCGGTGTGATGAAGCTGGTGGATCTGGATCGGTGTTACAGCGTCCACCGCATCCCCGCTGCCGACGGCCGGGAGCTGGTGCTGTATAATGTCCATCTGTCCGCTTACACCTCCGACGGTACCATCGCTGTGGAGCAGCTGGAGCTGCTGCGGACGGATATGCAGGCGGAGTATGAAAAGGGCAACTGGTGCATTGCTGGCGGCGACTTCAATAAGGATCTGCTGGGCCAGTCGGAGGAGATCTTCGGCGGCTCTGCCGAGGGCTACACTGGGCGCAGCCCCTGCCGGAGGATCTGGGACGGCACCAATCTGTCGCTGGTGGCTCCTCTGGACGAGACGGACCCCGTCCCCAGCTGCCGCAACGCCGACGCTCCGTCTCACGAGGGACAGTACGTGCTGACGGTGGACGGCTTCGTGGTGTCGGACAACGTCACCGTGGAGCAGGCTGTGGTGGGGGACACGGGCTTTGCGTGGTCGGATCACAATCCGGTGTCCATGCGTTTTGTGCTGAACTGAGCGAAAGAGGGAGGGCGTCTGCGCCCTCCCCTCGGTGGAGGAAGGCATATCAGCGGGAACGAAAATTTCCCTGAAAATTATTGCAATTAGGTGTTGACAAATGCGGGCTTTTGTATTATACTGATCAAGTCAGTTGCAGTGAGCAAGCGACGCAGGAAGTCCAGTAAAATCAAGGGGTTCCGGTTCCATGGGGGTATAGCTCAGCTGGGAGAGCGCTTGAATGGCATTCAAGAGGTCAGCGGTTCGATCCCGCTTATCTCCACCAACAACAGACCGTAAGGCCAACGCCTTACGGTCTTGTTCTATCTACGGTTCAGATGCACCTCCCCGCTTCCCACAACAATTAAATCAAGTACACATTTGGCGTCCATTTTCAATACGAAGATGGGCGCTTTTTTATTTTATCAACGACGGAGGAAAACAGATATGAACGACCACAGTAAAGATTCGCAGACTCGCTACTTCAGAGAAGCAGCAATCGTCCTTGCCAAGGAGGGTTTCCAGTTGGACGAAGTTCACACTGACAGGCTGTGTATCCTGCTTGACGGTGCGCCGCTGTGCGAAGTGACCGAGAACGGCGGCATCACCTACCGAAATGAGGACATTAATGAACCGGAACGGGTCGCCGCCAAGGACATGGTGTATGAGATCGTCAGAAACACAGGAATATATATGCGGCAGATGGAAACAGCGCCCCTTTTTTTGAAAGCCGACGGTCTGGAGGACGGCTACAAGGTGCTGGCGGATTTCAACGGCACTGTGCTGGCTGGAGTTCAGAGCAAACACGGGAGTCCACTTCGTCACATGGGATTGGGCCTATGGGCACACAGGAGTATGTCATGGGCACTATTTCATGGAGAACTATGCAGGAGCCAAACAGGACTTTGCTATCCGCTCCGCGCTGATTCAAAAGGAAACGGCTTTTCACCCCAGAGCAGATGACCGAGATTTATCGCTGCTGTGCGGACTCTGTAGACGGAGATTTCTTTGAACTCACGGGAGAGCAGGAAAAAATGATCCGCAGTGTTCAGCAGCAGATTGAGGAGTGTGTGCCGGATTTGGACGAGCGAATCCGGCAGCAGGAAGAAGCCTTGGAACAAGCCACACAGGAACAGACAATGTAATATCAAACGGAACGGGTCGGAGTCTTGGCAATAAGATTCCGGCCCCTTTTTTTCATTTCAGAGAGGAGTTCGCTTATGCCGTACTATTTCATGCGAGACACGCCGCTGCAGGCGTTGGAGCAGTTGATGATGTCTCAGCCCGGTCAAAAACCCAGAGGCGGTGGGATATACCGCAGCCCATTTCATTACACGCCCAAAGATGTGGCGTGCGAATACTGCCAGAACTATGTCCGCAAGCACCCGTGCCGTCTATGTGAATGTACCTGCCTGGAGGAGCGGATCGAGGCAGGTGTGCTGGAGCTGAATGCGTTCATGTGGGACTGCTTCACCCCCCCTATGGGGGCCACAGCTCCGAAAACGGATGTATCAGCAATTCAGAGAAAAGAAACCCTCGATTTTTTTTTCTGTCCGATGCCCACCGGCGAAGATGGACACACATTGGCGAGAGCGCTGCTGGCGCTTGTCCGACCGGAACAAAGCTGCCCTCTTCCTGCTCACGGCATACGAGAGCCTTTGGCGCAGGATGGTCTGGAAGTGCGGGAATGACGGCTTTGACTTCAGCGTCCGGCTCGGAGGAATGGAGCCGGAGCTATACAGCGTATACCAGGCGGCGAAGGCCATTGCGGTCAGCTGCTGCAATATTATTTTGCGGACCGCGTCTCCGGAATTGGTCACAGATGAGGCGTTCCACCTGATTACCGGCGCACTGCTGATGGCCAAGTACGGAGATGCGGTTTTGAATTTGGAAAAAAGGAGTGAATGAAACATGATGATTCAAGCGGTACTGAGTAACCCTCACCATCCGGAATACGGAGTAGCAACCATCCCATTCCCCATCCCCCATGACCAGTACGCACACTGTATGGAGCTGCTGGAGGCTCTGGAGATTGGCGATGCGGTCAAGACGGACTGCAAGGTGGAGAAGATCGACAGTTTCTACACTGTCCTGAAACGAGCGGAAATGCTCACGGTCAATGTGGAGGAGCTGAACTATCTCGCCAAGCGGCTGGATAGTTTCGATACCGGCGAAGCCGCACAGTTTCAGGCGGTGGCACACGAGCTGGAACTTTTCGAACTGAAGGATTTCATCAACCTGACCTTCTGCTGCCAGCGGCCACGGTCATCACCGACTTTTCCGACCTCGCCGCTGTTGGCCGTGACCACTACATGAACCTGCACGGCGGCAGCGCAAGTGTGGATGAGCTGAACAAACTGGATGGCGAGGAAACTGCGCGGCGGCTCATCGAAAACGGCAGCGGCAAAATCACTCCCTACGGCGTGGTCTACGACAACGGCATGAAGTTAGAGCCGGTCTATGACGGCCGGTTTTTCCCCCTGCTATTACTATGAGCCGAACGCCATCACCGTTGCGGTGACCTCCAAAGCCGAGCCGGAGGACACAGAACACATCACATGGCTGTTCCTCCCCATGGTGCAGGAGGAGATCGACCGCGCCCTCCTTCGCGGGGGAATCACAGATCCGCCGATGTCCGCCTGCGGCTGGAGGACAGCCAGCTCCCCAATGAGGTGGATGTCCTGTTGGATATGGAGTACGAAACTCTCTCCGACCTCAACGAACTGGCAGAGGCAACGGATGGATTGTCAAACGCGGATATGAAAAAGCTGGGGGCTGTGGTCATGCTGGCAAAGCCGGAGAACGCGGCGCAAATCAAAAATCTTGCGGAATGCCTCGACCTCTTTGACTTCGCCCCCGGCGCACTCTCCGCCGAGTACGGCAAGTACATGATCCAGCAGTCCGGTCATTTCGACTATGACGAAAATCTCGACGCTTTTTATGACTATGAAAAGTACGGCACGGAGCGCATGAACGCGGAGGACGGATGTTCACCGACCGGGGTTACATCGCCTATAAGGGATATATCAGCATGGAAGAAGTGATGAACGGTGGTCAAAGCAATCACATGGTGATGGGAGGGCTTTCACAATGACGCTTTATCTGACTCACGGCAATGGCGAGGAAAGTATCCCGCTGGAATTGCCTGCATCCTCTTCTCAGGTGGAGGAGATCGACATTCGGCTGGACGATATCTGTTCAGGAGAAGGAAATTTTCGCATTTCAGACGTAAAGAGCTCTGTAAAGGGACTCTGGCAGTTTATCCGAAGCGCAGACCTTCTTGCCCCGGAAGACTTGGAAAAGCTGAATCGGCTCTCAAGGCAGATCGACGCAATGAGCGAAAAGGAGCATCAGATATTTGCCGGCACACTGTTGAGTGAATGTATCAGCAATCTCGACGATGTGCTGCAAACGGTTGGACGTATCGGGCAGTACGGAATGATCCCGAAGGTGACCTGCGACCGGGAGCTTGGCGGATATTTGGTGGAGCATGGCAAAATCGACTGCCCGGAGCATCTCAAGCCGTATTTGGACTATGTTGGCATCGGCGCGGAGTTTTACAGCAATTGCGGCGGCGCGTACACCTTGGATGGGTATGTAGTTCGAAAAGAACATCTGCCGAACCATTCCCAAGAGCCAGAGCCTTGGCGCAATGAAAATCGGGATGAAATCCTCCGCATGACGCTGCGTGTCGATGGAAAGCCGGACTACACCCTCGTCCTCCCCGCTGACGAGGAATACCTCGACGCTGTGAAGGCTTTTTCTTACCTCGATATTGATGTTTTCGCGGATGCCATGCTCTGTGATATTCGCTTCAAGGTGCCTTACATCGGTGAGCTGATTCGTGATACGGATTGCCCCGCCGTGGAGGATTACAACGATTTTGCCGAAGATTTGGAGGACATCTGGCAACAGGACGGGATGCTCCTGACCTACGCCGCCGTGTTGGAGGCCGAGCGGCCGGATACGCTACGCGGAGCCTGTGAACTCCTGCGAAATCTGGACAACTATCAGCGCATCACGGAGGGTGCTTACGGTTACGGTCAGCAGCGATTGCAGGAAACGCTGGGACTGGACGATGAAGCCATCTATGAGCTGGACGGCTACATGGATTTTGAGCAATACGGTCAGACTGCATGGAAAAACGACTGCGTGACAAAAAAGAGTTCGGCCTGCTGCGCCGCTTGACCCGCCCTTCCCGGGCAGACACAGGGGCAGCAAATGTTTCGGTAGACTTTGCGGCAGATGTGTAGTATGTTTGCCGTTACCAAAATAGAAAGGAAGGAAGACTAATGGCTGTAAACGCAAAGAACAGAGGAATTCCAGCACATTGAAGTATTTGATAAGCCCGCTTAGCCACCAACGGGCGCATCGCCCGTGATACCGTGCCGGCGGGCTGGTACTGCTATGACATTCGCGGCTCTGACGATGCTCCCGGTGCGCTGTGCTACATGGAAGAAAATGTTGTGGTCAACCACGCAGGCTCGGTGCTGATGCCGGAAAAGCTGGTCATGCCTAAGTCTGGGCGGCTGGATGTGCGGGATGAGCTCGGTTTTCTCGATGAAGGCAACATGACGCTCCGCGAGTTCTGCGAGGCGCATCAGCTCTCATATCCCACAGAGAACATGAAATTTCATATCCGCCCTGCCCGCCCGGAGGAGGCGGGCTTATTTTATACCCCGCACCCCGAAGAAGATAAGCGGCTGGGTACCGTTGGACATGTCCGGATGGACTTCGGACGCAGCGGAAACGAGTTCTGGCATACATGGTGGTCCCGTGGCCCGGGCTATGGAGCGTTTTTGCTGGAAAAAATCCGCTTCGGCTATGGAAAACCGAGCATTACCGCTACTGCCTGCGCTGTAATCCGTCCCCTGGTGACTATAACGGTATCTGACCTGCTTCGACCTCAATGTCAGCGGCAGAACATGGCGCGGACAAGCCTTTAGGGCGCGCCACCTATGCCAACGGCGATGCACAGGAATTTGGCAGATGCGGACGAATTTCTCCGTTGCGTACAGGAGGAACTTCCGTACCGCCCGACCACGGGCTTCCGTTACGAGGTGCTGACCGACGATCCCGTTGTTCGCAAGCAGGTGGATGACATGATTCACTTCTACGGCGAGGAAGCCCCTTGTTTGGCAGGGAGGAACACGAGCCTCGACCCGAGCAGGGCATGACCTTTCGGGGAGGAATGTAATGGACGTCAAAAAGCAGCGAGAGCCGGTCGCTTTCAAAAGCCTTTGCCGAGCTGAAACGGTTCATCCGCCCCGGTGTGGGAGTTTAAGACCGAAAAATCGCCAATCACGCGATATGGTGGGGGCTTCACTGTGTGGCAAATCCACGGTGCAGACGGTGGGCTTTATTCCCAAGATCATGATCAGCCGGAGCATCCCTTCTCCACCCGCAACCACGGCAAAGGATTCTACACCGATTTTGGAAAAGCCGGCAATTACATCTTTGATGGTACAACGATCAAGGTGAAGGATACCCGAAAGCAAGATCGCGGCGTGATCTACGAGCTGGAGTTTTACGACAGGGGAGCAAAACATGGAGGAAACGATGATGGACAGAAAAATGGTGAATTTTATCAAGGAGCAATATCCCCCCGGCACCCGCATCCGGCTGAACGCTATGGACGATCCCTACGCGCCCATTCTTCCCGGCACCGAGGGTGAGGTGGACTTCGTGGATGACGAAGGACAAATTTTCATGAAGTGGAACAATGGCCGCACACTGCCGCTCGCCCCCGGCAAGGACAGCTTCACCGTGCTGCCGCCCAAGCTGACCAGCCTCAAGCTGTATATGCCCCTCACCGCCGATCTCTATGAGCGGAACGAGTACGGCGATCTCGATGACAGCAGCACATTGCTGGAGGGCCGTGAGCTGCGCGGCTATCAGGATCAGATCATGGCGGCACTGGTGAAAAACCGGATGCCGGAGGAAACCGAGCGCGGTCTCATGCATTGGTATGATGAGGCCGACAGTGTCAATCGCAAGGTCCACTCTGCCGTCTTCGCCGTGGAGGTGCGTGACCGACAGCTCTGGGGCGTGGCGGAATGCCGCGTCGCCGGAGAATTATTAGACACAGAGCTGCAAACCTTAAAGGAATATCTCACCGGACAGGCTTCGGACGGCTGGGGCGAGGGGCTTTGAACAGCGGGAGATTTCCGTGGATGACGGCGGTGAATTGTATGTCCATCTTTGGAACTCTGACGAGTGGAACATCCAAACGGAGCAGGAATTGTTCGCCCCCAAGCTGGCGGAGGGTCTGCCGGAGCTGTGCTTCTCAACGCTCCCCGGTACCGGCGAGCTCATCTGTATCAAAGCGCGGCGAGAGCGGCTACTACCCCAGCGATTGGAACACAGACGATCCCGCACATAACCGTGAGATAGCGGACTATAACAACGAGCGGCTTGGCGTTACCCCCGCACAGGGAGAAAGCCATGAAAACGGGTTCCATGTTCGGCTGGGGTGTCCCCCGGCGCAGACCCCGGTTACTATAAGCAGGATGCTCCGCAGATGGGAGGGATGACCCTTGGGTAAAAAGATATTTGGCATCTATCTGGCAAAGCTGGACGCGCAATAGTGAGGCCCACGCAAGGCTGGAACTGCCCGCTTCCCCGTGGGAATTGCACGATGCAATGGACAAGGTGCAGCTTCAGGAGAACGAGGAGCTGTATCTGGAAATTGACGATTACTATGGCTTCGAGTATCTCGCTCCTCACTTGATGGAACCGGACGCCAGCCTCAATGAACTGAACGATCTTGCCGGTCGTCTGGCTGTGCTGGATGAAACGGAGCAGGAAGCGTTTGACGGCCTGCTCCGTCTGGAAATTCAGAGAAAGGTAGAATCCAACGGCAGTATTCTTACCATGCAGGACCTGAGAACTCTGGCGGTCAGCGCGGGGGCAGATTGCTGCCATGTGGTCGGCGCGACCAGTGACGCAGAACTGGGCCGCTTCTATGCGGAAAACGGCTTCATGGAGGAACTGGACGGTCTATCCGACGATGTGTTCGAGATGCTGGACTTTGGCAAAATCGGCAAAGCCCTGCGTACCGGCGAAAACGGCACATTCACACGGAGCGGCTATGTGGTGAAGCACAGTGAAACTGGTCACCGCACCACCCTGCGCCAAGGAACTTCCCGAAAAGCCGGAATATCTCTTCCGGCTCACCCTTGGCCTTCATCCTGACCTCGAAGATGACCGCACCGTCACGCTGGAATTGCCTGCGTCTGCTGAAGCATTGAGGGAAGTGCAGAAGCAGCTCGGAGCGGACGGCTGGGAGGGTGCTATGGTTCTCGACTATGACGGGATCATCCCACAGGCGGCAGAGTTTGCTGACTTGCCAATGGAGCTGGATGCCTTCAACGATTTTGCGGAGGCAGTGGAGGCTATGCCTTCCGCGAAAAAAAAGATCCCGAAGCTGAAAGCCCTGCTGGAGCATTTCGAGGTAACGGATCTGGCTACTGCTGCGGGCCTTGCCGAGCATATCGGGGATTACATCCTCACGCCGGAGATCAGTTCGCCGCAGGAGGCGGCCATTGATGAACTGAACTTCACAATGGATGCCCACTCGGCGGAACTGCTCCTGCCTCATGTAAATCTCTTCACCTACGGGAACGAGATCATCAAGGATGACAATGCTGCACTTACCTCCTACGGCCTGCTGCATCGGGAGGACTATCAGCCGATGCAGACTCCGGTGCAGGAAACTCAAGAACAAGCAATGACGATGGAATAAGCAAAGGACCTAATCGAGCCACTATGGAAATGCGTAATGCCGTTTTTAACGGCACTGACTTTACAACATATGTAATGAAATCCTCCGGCGTGAGTGTGTCGCCAGCATGAGGAATCGCGTTCCATCTTTTTCTGTATGGCAGGGTCTGGATTACACATCGCCGCTATCATCGCCAGCCGAATCTCTTTCCGCACTTCTTCCACGGTAGTATGGTTTTGCGAGCCACTTCTCGCAGTGCTGCTTCGGCGCAGATGTTCTTTCTCTTCATAGAATCACTCCTTTGCTGTTTTTGAACGGAAACCGTTCTTTTTTGAACCATAATAGCATAGGAGCTTTGAGAGAAAAACGTCGAACTCTGTCGAAAAAAAATAGAAGAGGCTTGCAAAAAAAGTGCAAACCTCTGTGCCGCTTATCATTTCAACTCTGCAATCAGGGCATCCAGTACGTTCATTACCTTACGCTGTCCTTCTGGAGAAAGCATCTTAAGTCGTTCGGAGATTTCCGTGGCATGAAGCATTGTTGCCGTGTTCAAGTCATCTTGAAGGAGTTCATCTGTTCCAATATTGAGTGCATTGGCGATGGCGACCAACTTCTCCAGTTTTGGAGCCTTCACGCCTCGCTCTACTACACTCATGTGATCAACGCTGTAATCTACAGCGGCGGCGAGAGCTCTTCCTGTGTCATGCAGGCTTTTTTCACGGGCTGCTTTGATTCGTTTTCCCAACGCTATCTGGTCCATACAGTAGTCTCCTTTAGAACGGTATCCGTTCTTAAAGTATATGGGAGATGCGGTATGTTTCACAGGAGCATATAGAACGCTGTCCGTTCTGAATGAACGGAATGGATAAAAAATATCACAGCAAGGGGCCGTATTCCCGGACGGGGAAAAGCGGCCCCTTCTTTTTTTGCGCTCTTTTTGTCTCCTATTCCGGGATAACGGCTCCGGAAAGGAGGAACTGTGGCAATCAACGAAGCCCTTGCGGAATATCTTGCGCTTTACCACAAGGGTGAAGTAAATGCCGTCACCAGCCGGGAGTTGGAGTGCAGCTTCCAAATGCGTGGTTCTGAGCTGCGCCGGGAGATCAACGCCCTGCGCGGTGACGGCATTCCCATTTGCAGCTTTGAGGGCGGCTACTATTACGCTGCCACTGCCGAGGAGCTGGAGCGCACCATCCGGCAACTCCGCAGCCGAATCAAGAAGATCGCATTTGCGGAGCGCGGCCTGTCCAGTGCTTTGCCGGACTATGTAGATACCGGTCAGCTTTCTCTCCCGCTGGATGGGGGTGATGCCCCTTGAACAGCTTTATCCCATGGGTGGGCGGCAAAGAGCAAGCTGCTGTGGATCATCAACAAGATGGCGCCGGATCACTACAGCCGGTTCATTGATGTGTTCGGCGGCAGCGGCACGGTGACCATGAGCCGTCCCATCCAGCAGGGTTGTATGGAGGTCTACAACGATTTCAACAGCAATCTCACGAATCTCTTCTGCTGCGTGAAAAACCGCCCCTTAGCGCTGCTGGCGGAATTGGGCTTTCTGCCTCTGAACACGCGGGATGATTTCAATGTCCTGTACAAGTTTCTCTCCAAGGGCGAAATCACGGATGACTATCTGCAGGAAGAAATGGAACTGACTGAGATCCTGCTCAAGCCGCCCGAGGCCGAAGCTATCCGCACTCTTCTGCTGGAGCGTGCTCCCCGCGGAGATGTCCGCCGTGCCGCAGATTTCTTCAAACTGGTTCGGTACAGCTTCAGCGGCAGCTCTAAATCATTCGGTGGTAAGCCCTGCGATATCCGCCGCTTCTTCCACCTGATTTGGGAGTGCTCTCGCCGGCTGGCGAATGTCATTGTGGAGAACAAAGACTTTGAGGATGTCATCCGCCAGTATGACCGTGGTGACGCATGGATCTACTGTGACCCGCCGTACTTTGAGGCCGAATGCTATGAGGTAGCCTTCCCAAAGGAAAATCACCAGCGGCTCCATGACACACTCCCTGAACTGTCATGGGTATGTCATGGTGTCCTACAACTACTGCCCGTACATTTGCGAACTGTATCAGGAGTTCTACATTTTTCCGCGTTGTACGCCCCAACAGTATGTCCCAGACGGCGGGCAGCGAATATGAGGAGAGTTATCATCACCAACTATGATCCTCGCAAAGCCTGCTGGCAGCTCAGTTTGGAGAGCCTGCTGGAACTGCGGCAGCGAGGCCCGGTATGAACTGATCCATGAGCCGGAAAGGCCAATCAAAACAACAAATTAAAGGAGGATACCATATGAAGTTTATCAATTACACCAATGACGGCAGGGGTTGTTGTTCAGCACGCCGCCCCTGATCCTGAGCAAACTCGATGAGACTGACACGCTGGAGCTTCACACGATGGACAACGCAATCATTCTTCTCAAGAAGGATATGACACTGGTCGAAACGAGATGTACTGCAGGGCATGGTGCGTCTCGCCCGCAGTATGACCTTGGACGCACTGTGCAATTCGGATGCGGAGGATAAAACTCCGCTCGCTGATGAGAGCGTCGATGACGAGTATGAGGATACGATCACGATTCCGGTTCCCCTCGAGGCGTTTGGGGATGCAGGACTTCTGGGCAAGGATCTGCACATCCAGGTCATCGACGGTGCCGTGGTCATTACCGAGGATACGGATGATGAGTAAGGATCACGAGTATCTCTATCCCTACTCGGCACAGGAGGCCAGAACAAGAAATCAGCTTCCCATGTGGCGCGAGAGTTACCACGCCAATGTTGCCTGCCGGAATGCCATCGAGGAGACGATCCGTCAGAGCTTCGACGGGATGCACCTGAAGAAGGACTGCCTTTGAACCTGTGCTTGCGGAATATGGCTACAAGCGCACGGAATGGGTGCTGGCCACCACCCTGCAGGAGCTTTCCTGGGATGGGCGTTTCAGCAGAACCAACAAGCAGTGGGCGGCGCGGCGCTATATTCCGCAGGACGAGCGACACAACGCCGAGATCACCGTCCGAAAGTCACCCCCGCCATACTGGATGGCTTCGTAGACCTCTATCGGAAAGCGTATCAGGAGCTGGGCCTGTTCGGCCCGGAGCATTGCGTCGGTGACCGTGCCGAGCAGGATTACATCGGTAAGGTGCTGGTGCTCAGTCCCGACACGCTGAAAAGAGTCCTGCTGGAGCCAAGAAAACCAGCTGTGGTATGCCCACGACGGCTTCGGATGCAGTCCCCACGCTATTGGGCGCTCGGTGCGCTGCACTTGTCTGAGTGACGGTGAAATGACCAGGTGGAACCGGGATGAGTTTGTCGGCGTGCTGGATGAAAATTCCTGCCTGATTGGGCCAAAGAGAGTCTGTCGCAGTTTCAGCAGGAAGAAGCCGCCGAATCCCCAGTATGAACAACCAATCCATGTAATAGAAAGGAGAAAAAAACTCTATGGCAGCAACGCAGAAGAAAAAGCAGCAGGAAGCCCCTGCGCCCCAGGTCGAGGCGAGGATCGACCGTATGGTGGACGGTGACTACAAAACCAAAGCCTATGCCAGCGTGACCATCGCCGGTGCATTTGCCGTTCACGGCCTCCGTGTAATTGAGACGGACAAGGGCCGCTTCATCTCCATGCCCCAGGAGTCCTACAAGAAAAACGGCGAGACGGTGTATAACGACACCTTCCATGCCGTCACCGCTGAGGCCAGAACTGCACTGGTGGATGCGGTCAACGACGCTTACGAACAGAAGCTGCAGGAACGCATGGAGCAGAGCGAGGACGCACCCGCTCATGGCATGGAACAGCAGATGTAAACGCCACGGTGTGGAAGGAGGTGACGGGACTTGGTGCGATTCACCGTGGATAACCGAAAATCGGCTCATCTTTTTACGGCAATCCTGTGGGCTATGTAAAGGATGATGCTGCTGTGGTGGACGAAATGTTCCGGACGGATGAGCTCAACCAATATCTGAGCCGCATGAACCTGACGTCTCGTTGGGAGGACGGGATCTTTGACCGGCTCGTATCCGGCGAGGTGACCGGCGAAGAACCGGTGCAGCCGCGAAAGGGCTGCCGCATCTGGCAGCTTAAAAAGGATGTGGACGTGGCAATGCGCTTCATTGGGTACGAGGATCAGGTGCGGAAGTTCGGAGAGCCGGATGCCGGGAATTATACGCTCGTATTCGACGGCGACCTCGGTACCAGCGATCTGGAGCAGATCTATACCATCTGCCGGGACGCTCCGCCTCCCGGCTATCAGGGCTACCGAATGGCGCTGTCGGATGTGGTGGAGCTGTACGACGATTCCGGCAGCGAATTTTACTACTGCGACCGGGTAGGCTTTCAGCCGATCCAATTCAAGCAGGAGCAGGACCCATGCATCGATATGACCTTATAAGCCGGACGGGAGATAACCGTCCGGCATTTTCGCCGTCTGCGCAGGGCCGTGGGCCTCCTGCGACGCGCAAATGACCGAACTCACCAACAAAAAACTTTTGAATTTACAGGAGGAATATTTCATGAAAAAGTTCATCAACAAGATCACCCATACCGCCAAGTCCGCTGTCACCCGAGTCAAGACCGCTGCGGCCAATTCCATGTCTGCCGTGCTTGCCTTCAACCGCCGCGCCGTCTGCGGCAATGCCGGTGAGGGCTACATCGACACCGCCGTCAAGGTGCTGATCGCCGTTGTGCTGGGTGCGCTGGTACTGGCTGGCCTCTATGCCATCCTGAACGACACGGTCATGCCCACGGTAACCCAGAAGATCACGGAAATGTTCAGCTACAATGGCTGATGCACTGGGCGCAGGCGATCCTCTTCTGCGGCGGACTCATTTACGCCGCAGTGGATGACCTGAAGACCCGGACCGTCAGCAACATCGTCTGCATCGTCATTGCTTTGGCGGGGCTGATCACCATCAGCCCCGCCTCCTTTTTTGGGGGCGCTGCTGGCAATGCTCCCGTTCTACCTCTGCGCAGGCTTTGGCCTGATGGGCGGCGGGGATTGGCGGTTAGCTGCGGCGGTAGGCTTTGTGTTGGGAGTTGGACGGGTACTCACGGGATTCTTATTTATGTCCGTCGCGCCCTGCTGGCATCCCTTGTCATGCGTGCATTCCCAGCACTGCGGCAGAGTGCGGCAAAGAAGCAGCCGCTGGTGCCATATTTCGCAGTGGCTTTTATTCCCGCATATTTTCTATAAGGAGGAAAACGATTTGAAGATTTTTCGCAATCGCACCGTCATCGGTGTGCTGTGTATCCTGCTGGCGCTGATCATCTGCTTCGGTGTTACGCCGCTGTTCAGCCGTAGCGCCAGTGAGAAAACGGAGATCGTCCGTGTGACGAAAGGACATCAAGGAAGGTGACGAGATCACCGCAGAGATGGTCCAGACAGTAGAGGTCGGTGCCTATAATTTGCCACAGAACCTTATGACAGACAAGAAAGAGGTCGTCGGCAAGTATGCGACTGCGGACCTGGCGGTCGGAGATTACATTCTTTCCAGCAAGCTCTCAGCTGTTCCTGCGGCAGAGAATGCCTATCTCTATAATCTGGATGGCTCGAAGCAGGCGATCTCCGTCACCATCAAGAGCTTTGCCACCGGACTGTCCGGCAAGCTGGAAAGCGGCGATATCGTCACGGTCATCGTGGCGGACTATCAGGGCAAGGGCGAAACAGCCATTCCTCCGGAGCTGCAGTATGTGGAGGTCATCTCGGTGACCGCCTCCTCCCGGATACGATGCCAACACCGGTGAAGTGGTGGATGAAAAAGAACTGCCCTCCACCGTGACACTGCTGGTGACCACTGAGCAGGCTAAGGTACTGGCGGAGCTGGAACAAGATAGTGAGCTGCATCTGGCGCTGGTGTATCGCGGAACGCCCGAAAACGCCGCTAAGTTCATTGCGGCGCAGGATGCCCTGATTGAGGAGCTGTACGCAGAACCGGAGCCGGAGAACAGTGGCGAAACCGCAGAGGGTACGGAATCTAAGGAAAAGCGAGGCGCGGAGCCTTCCGCGGAAAGTGAGGCCACCGAATGAATTTCCTGAAAGGCAGCCTCTTTTCGCCGCAATACGGCGCCGGAGGAGCTGGAGCCGATGGAGGAGTCCGGAGGCGGCATCCTCGCCGTTTAGGGCAGTCCCGGCTGCGGCAAGACGGTAACAGCAGTCAAAATCGCAAAGCATTTGGCAGCCCAGAAAAAAAATACAGTGCTGCTCCTCTGTGATATGACCGCGCCTATGATGCCCTGCATTTGCCCTCCCTCAGGAATTGGAGGTCGATAAATCCCTCGGCAGTATCTTTTGCCGCTCAGCACATCTCCGTAAATCTCATCAAACACAATCTGACTACCCTCAAACGTCTGCCTCACCTGACGATGCTTGGCCTTCGTAAGAAAGAAAACGAGTACACCTATGCGCCCTGCACCAAGCAGCAGGCGGAGGAACTCATCCGCGGACTCCGTGAGATCGTACCCTATGTGGTCATTGATTGCTCCAGCTACATCGCAAACGACATCCTCTCCGCCGTGGCGCTGATGGAGGCGGACAGCGTTCTGCAGCTTGCCAGCTGTGACCTGAAATCGGTCGGATACCTCTCCAGTCAGCTTCCGCTCCTGGGAGAACTGAAATGGGACAAGGACAAGCAATACCGGGTAGCATCCAACATTAAGCCCTTTCAGGCGGCAGACCGCATCGGTCAGGTACTGGGCAGCGTAGTATTTCGGTTACCGTATTCGCAGGAACTGGAGGAGCAGTATTTGGCCGGTGAGCTGCTGGCAGACCTCTCCATGAAGGATAGCCGTGCATTCCGCAAGGAGATTGATCGAATCTGTGAGGAGGTGTTCTGATTGCTTGGTGAAAGACGAAGCAACTCCCTGTTTACCCCGGCCGCCCCCGCAGAACCGGAGAGAAAGCCGGAACAGGCCGAGGTGCATGACATCTCCTTCGAGGAGCGCACCGGAAGGTCGCTTTTCGCGGAAGCTGCAACTGCACCACGTGCAAGCGAACTCTTCTTGCCCCCCAAGAGAAAGGCGTCACCTTTGCAGATGCGCTCAGTCAGGTGCAGGGCTATCTCTCGAAACCTACGCCACCCTCATCACAGAGGACAACTCGGACGCCAAGGAACAGATGAAGCGCCGCATGACGCGGTATCTGCAGGAGAACCGCATCGCCGTGGATGGTATGACGGCCTCTGAGCTGGTGGACGCCCTGTACACGGAAATGGCGGAGTACGGATTTTTTGACCAAGTACATCTTCGCCGACGGCATCGAGGAGATCGATATCAATTCCTGGCGCGACATTGAGATCCAGTATTCCGGACGGCCGCACCGTCAAGCTGGAGGAACACTTCGACTCCCCGGACCACGCGGCCAATGTCATCCGCCGTATGCTGCAGAACTCCGGCAAGGTACTGGACAATGCCAGCCCCATCATTACCTCCCGATTGGCAAAGAATATTCGTATCTCGGTCATCAAAACGCCGGTGCTGGATGAGGATGCCGGTGTTGCCGCATCCATCCGTATCGTGAATCCCAGGAATCTCAGCAAGGCGGACTTCGTGCAGAGTGGCACAGCCACAGAGGAAATGCTGGATTTCCTGTCCGCCTGCCTTCGCTACGGCGTGTCTATCTGCGTGGCGGGCGCGACCTCCTCCGGCAAGACCACCGTGGCGGGCTGGCTTCTTTCCACCATTCCGGACCGCAAGCGCATCTTCACCATTGAGGATGGCTCACGAGAACTCCAACTCATCCGTGAGCATGACGGCAGGGTGACGAATTCTGTTGTTCACACGCAGACCCGCGACAGTGAAAAATGAGCGCCAGCGCATTGATCAGATCGCATTGCTGGATATCGCTCTGCGTTTCAATCCGACATCATCTGCGTGGGCGAGATGCGCGCCCAGAGGCCAACGCGGCGCTGGAAGCGGCTCGTGTGGGCATTGCGGTGCTGACCACCATCCACTCCAATTCCAGCGAGGGTACCTACCGCCGCATGGTGTCCCTCTGCAAACGCGCCGTGGACACCCCGGACGATACCCTCATGGGATATGTCACCGAGGCATACCCCATTGTGGTCTACTGCCGCCAGCTGGAGAACAAGCAGCGGCGCATCACCAACATCTCCGAATGCGAGATCTTGCCGGATGGAAGTCGCAGGCTCCACAAGCTCTATGAGTATCACATCACGGACAACCATCTGGAGGACGACCACTTCATCATTGAGGGCGAGCACCGGAAATGTGAGGAGATATCTGAAAGCCTGCGGCGCCGCTTTATTGAAAACGGATGCCGCTTGGAGAGTTGGCACAATTCGTTCAAGGAAAGGAGGAAGATGAATGACTATGATCCAGCTGATCGCCTGCATCGGCATGATCGCAGGGCTTTTTATGGTACTGCATGTCTCGCCGCGGGAACTGAGCGACAGCCTCTTTGCCCGTTTGACCGCAGCTCCCGGCAGTATCCGTGCCGATATCAACGAGACGACCAGGCGAAAAAAAGGCGGGGTTCCTCCGGCGTGAGATCACCGAGGCGCAGGCGGTCTTGGCAGCCTCCGGACGAGCAGATAGGTTCCCCCATGGTGTGCTTTACATCTCTGCTCTGCTTTGCATTGGGAGCCTGCATCGCCATTGCCGCAGGAAACGCTTTCCTTGTGCCGGTGCTGGCTGTTGGTTTGATGCTGACCCCGTTTTGGTATGTCAAGCTCACGGCAGGCAGCTTCAAAAAGGATGTGGCAGCAGAACTGGAAACTGCGCTGTCCGTCATTACTACGGCCTACCTGCGTACCAAGAACTTTCAGCAGGCCGTGGAGGAGAATGTCCGTTACCTGCACCCTCCGGTGCAGGAGGTGTTCCCAGCGCTTTCTGATGCGCATCAAGCACATCGACCCGGATATGGACGCGGCGCTTGTTGACCTGAAAGCCGCCATCGACAATGAGGTCTGGCGGGAATGGTGCGATGCCGTAATGGCTTGTCAGACAGACCGAAGCCTGACAAGCATTCTGACGCCCATCGTCAAGCAAGCTGTCAGATATGCGGGTGGTCAATGCGGAACTGGAAAATCTGGTGTTTGGTCCCCGCAAGGGAGTTCATCACCATGGCAATCCTCGTGCTGATCAACATTCCGCTGGTGCGCTTCATCAATAAGGACTGGTATCATACGCTGGTAGCCACCATCCCCGGTCAAATGGTCATCGCTGTCTGCCTTGCCGCTGTGTTCGTGTCCTTCGCATTCGTCGTGAAGCTGACGCAGCCCATTGAGTATCGGAGGTGAGAGGGTGAAATTGCTGTTATTTCTGTTCGGCGCCGCCTTGGCTGCTGGACTGTATTTCGTTCTGGCGGACCTGCTGAAGATCCCCAGGCTGGCAAACAGAGCGTGCCCTCATCTCTGCAGGACGCAAGGAGCGCAGTCTTGTGAAATCTATGGAGACGCTCATTTTGGGATGGTCGCTGAAGCTGGCTCCGCTGATCCGCTTGGATGCCTACAAGCGCAGACGGCTGGAAACGAAGCTGAAGGTCTTTACGGCTTACACCGTTCTGAAGCCCTGCCTCATCCTGCTGGGAATCATCCCGTGCCTTCTGATCCTGCCCATCCTGACACCGCTGGTGGTGGTACTGGCGCTGCTCACTTACTTCAAGGAGAGCCGCCGGGCGGATGAGCTGTGCAAGGTCAGAATGGAACTGGTGGAGGGTGAACTGCCTCGCTTCGTGGCGACCATCCATCAGGAACTGGCCGCCAGCCGGGATGTCCTGCGTATTCTGGAGAACTACAAGAAGCACGCCGGTCCCGACTTTGCCCGTGAACTGGATGTGCTGACGGCGGATATGCGCTCCTCCTCTTATGAGGCGGCACTGATTCGCTTTGAAGCCCGTATGGGCTCGGCCATCATCTCGGATATCGTCCGCGGTCTCGTCGGTATCCTGCGGGGCGATGACGGACGGATGTACTTCCAGATGCTGTCCCACGATCTGAAAGCATTGGAGCTGCAGCGCCTGAAAGCCAAGGCGGCGAAGATCCCGCCAAAGATCCGGGTGTTCAGCTTCCTCATGCTCATGTGCTTCATGCTGACGTACATCGTCATTATCGTCTACCAGATCATCAACTCGCTGGGTTCGCTGTTTTAAGGAGGAATGCCTATGAAGAAATTACGAAAACGGCACTCCGGCGAGGGCTATATCGATGTGTGCGTGTTGGTGGTCTGTGCCATGCTGGTGCTGGCACTGGCGGTGCGAATCCTGCCGGTATTCGTCGCCAAGCAGCAGCTTGACACCTATGCGGTGGAGCTGGTACGGGAAGCGGAGATCTCTGGCAGAGTCGGAACTGAAACCAGCCGCCGTGCCGCAGCACTCACCGACAGCACCGGACTTGATCCCAACATCCGCTGGTCGAAAACGGGACGCATTCAGCTCAATGAGGAAGTCACCGTAACGCTGACATTGGACATGGACATCGGCCTGTTCGGCGGCTTCGGCTCATTTCCCATCACGCTGCGGTCGGAGGCCACCGGAAAGTCGGAGGTGTATTGGAAATGAGCAAGCACTGTTTCCTTCGCCGCCACCCCGGCGAGGGCACCCCCATGATCCTCGCCATCGTGCTGGTCCTGCTGATGCTTTTTTGCACGGTCGCGAGTTCAGCCGGGTGTGGATCATCGCCCAAGGTGTCAAGGAGGCTGCCCAACAGGCGGTCATCTCCACCATCAACGACAACTATGATGATGTGTACCACGCTGTGCGGGAGGGCTATGCCGCAGGCTGGTATCCGGACGGCACGGTGCGATTCCTTGGGAACCTTTTTGCCCGCAGCTGAAATGATGCTGCACACGGAAGCCAAATATGTGCCGGTATTCTGAAAAAGTTTCGCTTTCCCAATAGACTTACGCCGAAAGGTGTGGTATTGTCAATCAAGAGATAAATCAGAAAAAGGAGGAAAATCAATGAACGACAAGACGAAACGGATCATCCTCATCACCGCCTGCTGCCTGCTCTGCGGTGTGGCCGTCATCGGGATCGCCGGACGCTTCGGTGGAAATACGGTGACGCCCTCCGGAACGGTATCCGGCAGTCAGCCGGACAGCAACGATCCCAATGTGAACATCAACAATAGCCAGGGGAGATGTGAATGTCCCCTCGCTGACGCCGGAGCAGAGTGACCCCGGCCAGGGTGCAAACTCCAACGGCACGGAGCAGACCATTCAGGCGAACCCTGTTAAACCGGACGCTCCGGAAAAGCCGGAATCGCCCAGCGGCACGGCGACACTTCCGGATGATCACAAAGCGGAGGATGTGCCGACCTCGGAACGCAAGACAGAGGATGATCCGCACCCCACATATCCGGAGCAGCCCACCTCAAGCCTGCAGGATCCCAGCCTGCCGCAGGAAGCACGAACTCCTCCGGTCAGGTATATGTGCCGGGCTTCGGCTATGTAGACAGCAGCGGTGATAACACGGTCATCGACGGACAGGACATCTACGAAAACGGAAATAAAATCGGTGAAATGGGCGGCGGGAACTAACAGTACTCCCAATCAGCATGGCGCAGTCAGAAATGGCTGCGCCTTTACTTTTTTCGAAGCTTTGAAAGGAGGAATCCATGAAGCGTCTTCTCGCACTTTTTCTTTCCCTTGTGCTCATGCTGTGTGCGGCTGTTCCAGCTTATGCCACCGGTGACGGCAACTTCGACGGCGGTGGCGGCGGCATGGGCAGCGGCACATCCACCAACTACTGGAATCCGGGTATGGACGGTGTCCGCATTTCCGTGGTGAATGTGGACAGCCACGCTGTCGTGGGGGAACACCATTGACTGGAGCAATCAGAATCCGAGTACCAACATGATCCACTTCGGAAAGGTATCCAAGCTCTCTTATAACAGTGGGCGGGCGTTGTCACCTGTCGTGGGCGGCTATGTCTGCGTCCGTCCGGCGCAGAGTCTGCCTCGCATCATTTCGACCGGCGACTATCCCGCCAGCATTGCGGCGATTCGAAGCTACTTTACAGACGAGCAAGTCATTCGGGCGATTGCCGGATATGTGGGAATAGACTTTGATACGCTTATTGCCGGCGATTACAAAATCGTTGTCGAGCCTATCGCCTACTTCGTCTACGGTGGAGCCTACTATGCCATGACGGCCACGGAAGCGGCGCTCTATGACCAAAAGGTAAACGGAAATCTTCGAAGCAAGATGGGATCGCTCACCCATAAGAATCTGCCGCTGGCCATCTTCCTTGAAGAAGCAGATCTGGGCTATCCCGCATGGTCTGGCAGCACCAACAGCAAGGTCAGCAACGATCAGATCATCTCGTCCCTCGGCATCGGAGTCGTCCGCTTCAACGGTGAGTTGGAGCCGCCCGATGTAAACGACTTCGACTATGAATACCGAGTCGATACCGATGTGATCTCCTCGGTGGAGGTGAGCGGCGGGCAGTCCGACCCGGATAATCCTGTGACTGTTCGCTTTGTGATTCAAGGCAGAACTTACACTGTCAGCAATGTCTACTATCCGGGCGGCGACAGTCAGCTGGTCTGGGTGAAGTGGCACACGCCGTCAGAGCCCTGTGTCATTACAATTGCCGTCAGCGTGTCTGGCGGCGGCACGGCGCAGAGCACGATCACCTGCAACGTTGTGGACTTGGACGGCAACGATCCGCCCAACCCGGTGACGGATGACCGCAATGATGCTTTCCGTCAGTCCACCATTCCAGAGAAAGATCAAGTGACCTCGGCATCCTGGGGCATTTGGTCACCCTGGTGGCAGGAGAATTGGGAATGGGTAGAGAACTGGGAGAAGTGCTGGCACACGGATCGCTGGGTAGACGATAACAATGTGGTTCACCGTGACCGGTGGTATCACTGGGTGGATAACGGCTGGTGGGAAGATCATGGCTGGTGGGAGTTTGACTACAACGGCTACCTCCGCAAGTCTGAGCGCATCCATGCGCATCACGCCGGATAGTCTTTCGCCCACAGCGACTGCAGTTACCATGAAAAGCGGGTACGGAATTCAGGAGAAAGTAACGGCCAGAGTAACGACCACGCAGAGCGCGGCTGTCACGGCAGCGAAGAATGCTGTGACCTATTTCCCTGAATTCGGGTACGAAGGCTTCTGGAGACTGCTGAACCGCAGCATCAGCGGCAAGAGCACCGCCTTCGCTTTCAAAAAAAAAACCACTACAGCACCTATGACCGCCCGACCCACTTCACACCTATCTGGTATCCGGACGGCAGCTACACGCCGTATACCTGGCTTTTGGACTGCTGGACACCCACGGGAATGCTCAGTATGAACCTGACGGATTCCGTGCGCATCACCGGTGACCTGTGGGAAGAATGGCATATCGCACCCTCAAAATAACAACAATAATTGGAGGTATCTATGAGCAAAATGAAATGCAAGCGCCTTTGTGTGATGTTGACCCTGTCCCTGCTGTTGGTCTGCATGATGGGAATCACGGCCTTTGCTGCCGGCACCGGTGATGTGGCCGGAGCGGTGGAAAGCACCTGGGCCACGGCATCCACGCAGATCAAGACCGTCGTCAACAACGTGGTGTTTCCCGCCATTGACCTGATCCTTGCGGTATTCTTCTTCGCCAAACTTGGTACAGCTTATTTTGGCTACCGAAAGAGCGGCCAGTTCGAGTGGACGGCTCCCGCCATCCTGTTTGCGTGCCTCGTGTTCACGCTGACGGCACCGCTGTACATCTGGCAGATCATCGGGATTTGAGGTGTAGGCAATGACTTTCTACGAACAGGAGCTCCGGAAGATCATCGGAGAGCAATATCCGGATGCCACCTATGTGGGCAGAGCCTGTTATGTGCGCCTGAGCGATATGAATCGGGCAAAGATCCAATTTGTCACCGGGATCGTCGCCAATCAGTACAACGCCCTACAAATGACGATTCTGAACCGCAGCGAAGGACAGGTAGATACCCTGCGCCTGCGCTTCTCGGATCTGCTGGGGACAAAGATGACCTCAAATCCCAATTTCCGAAACGGCGTGGAGCCCCACATTTGGGATGACTATGGAAAGGTGAGCTGGTATGTATATCACCCCACTCGGCAGGACTATGAGAAGCTCTCCAACGCAGTGTCGGACTATCTGGAGGTGTTCCAGGACATGAGCCAGTCTGCCGACCAGCAATGGGCGCAGACAATGTAAACCGAGCATGATTTGAAGGCCGTACCAGCTGTACGGCCTTTGCCATATCCCAAGCAGTTGGTACGGCCTCACCCGGAGGAGGTGAAACCGATCAATGTTTATTTGGGATTTTGTTGCCGATAAGATCCTCGGCCAGATCGTGGATTGGTTCTACGGTCAGGTCGTGGGCTTTCTCGGCAACTTCTTCGCAGAGATGGGAAACATGGGTGTCGAACTCTTCGAAATGTCCTGGGTGCAGAGCATCGTGCTGTTCTTCTCCTATCTCGCTTGGGCGTTGTACGGAACCGGGCTGGTCGTGGCCTGCTTTGAATGCGGCATCGAGTATTCCAGCGGGCGGGGCAACATCCGCGAAACCGCACTCAATGCCATCAAGGGCTTTATGGCTGTGAGCCTGTTCACTGTCGTTCCGGTCCGGCTCTATGAGCTTTCGGTAACGCTGCAGGGGCAACTCACCACAGGGATCACTGGCTACGGTGCATCCATCGGAGATGTTGCAAGTGATATCATGCAGGAGTTCAGCGCCGTGGAATCGCTGACCGATTTGACATCTGGCCCGTTTCTCGGCTTTGGCAGTATCACCAGCGGGATCATGATCCTGTTCTGCATCATCCTTATGGCGTATGCGATCATCAAGGTGTTCTTCGCCAATCTCAAGCGCGGAGGTATTCTGCTGATCCAGATTGCCGTGGGAAGTCTGTATATGTTCTCTGTGCCCCGTGGCTATACGGATGGCTTCATCCAGTGGTGCAAACAAATTATCGGCCTATGCCTGTCGGCGTTCTTGCAGGCGACGATCCTCATCGCTGGGCTCATGGTGTTTAAGGACCACGCACTGTTGGGTCTTGGTTTGATGCTTTCGGCTGGCGAGATTCCCGCATTGCCGGAGCGTTTGGCCTGGATACGACAACAAGAGCCAACATTATGAGCGCAGTATATACGGCGCAGGCCGCTGTAAACACCACGCGCACGATCGTGCAGGCGGTGTCAAAATGAGCGGGCTCACTATGGGAAGCCTGTTTGACGGCATCGGTGGTTTTCCTCTGGCTGCCATTCGCAGCGGCATTACGCCGGTGTGGGCTTCGGAGATTGAAGCCTTTCCCCATTGAGGTCACGAAGCAGCGCTTCCCAAGCATGATCCATGTGGGTGACATCACAAAGCTCAACGGCGCAGAACTGCCGCCCGTAGATATCATCTGCGGCGGCAGCCCGTGCCAGGATTTATCCGTGGCTGGAGCGAGAGCCGGATTATCCGGCGCCCGCTCCGGTTTGTTTATGGAGCAGGTTCGACTGGTAAAGGAGATGAGAAATGCAGACGAACAAAGAGGCCGAGCAGGTCACGCTGTCCGACCTCGATTTATGGTGTGGGAGAATGTTCCAGGAGCCTTCTCCAGCGGAACCCCAAAAGGAGAGGACTTCCGGATCGTCCTCGAAGAGATCGTCCGAGTTAAGTGCGGTTCCGTTTATGTCCCTGGACCTTACCCCTCGGCCATGGCAATCTGCTGGGCGAATCCTACTGGGAACTGATTTCTCCCTGGCTTGGCGGTGCCTGGATGCTCAATACTGGGGTGTCGCCCAACGACGCAAGAGAATCTTCCTTGTCGCAGATTTTGCAGGACGACCGCCGATAAAATACTATTTATCCCCGAAGGCATGTTTGGGGATCCTGCGCCGAGCTTCTGAACGCGGGAAAGCACTGCCGCCGAAGCTGGAACGGGCTTTGAAGATCCAAGCCGGATTGATGCGCCCGGACGGTCAGCCCACAGATCTGAATGCCTTCCATATCAATCAGCGGGACGAGGGTATCGACCTGCACGGTGTGTCCGGCGCTTTGATGGCGACCACCAATATGCAGATGCAGACCTTCGTGACGCAGCCGGATGAAGTCGTTGAGGGTTTTGACGGCTATAATGGTGACCCGGACCGGCGATGTCGCTGCCACGCTCGGCGCGAACTGCGGATGTCCACTGGCAGGAACGGTGTCATGGCCTTTGCTGCCAACCAAAGGGACGAGGTCCGTGACTTACATGATGTTGCGGGCGCTCTGAATGCGCAGCCGGGAATGAAACAGCAGACCTTCGTGGCGGCCGCATTCTCGGCAGGAGCCGGTGCCTCTGCTGGGAGTATTGGGTACGGCGAGGAACTGGCACCTACGCTGAAGGGCTCTGCCAGCGGAAACTGTATGCCGTCCGTCCTGTGCCTGAATGACCAGGGCGGAAGCGTGATGGAGTGCTCTGAGAATGTGTCCGGTACTTTGCGGGCGCAGGAGCATGGACACCAGCCGCTGGTCTACGAGAACCACGGCATTGATGCCCGGTACACTGGCCCTCATCAGGTGGCGCCTACCATGTCCGCAAGATACGGAACAGGCGGCAACAATGTGCCGCTCGTAGAACAGGAAGAAACCTTCTGCATCACGGGAAACGCCATCGACCGGCAGCCGCAGAACGGCGGCAACGGGATCGGATATCAGCGGGACATCGCATATACGCTGACGGCCACTGATCATCATGCAGTCTACAGTCGCCAGCGTGTGGATGATTTCCGTGAGAACGGCGTAGTCAGCACACAAAGCGCCCGCCAGTATAAGGACGCCACCGATCTCGTTTGCCAAAAAGGCAGAAGCCTATGCCTATCTCATCCGACGCCTGACTCCGTTGGAGTGTGAGCGCCTGCAGGGCTTTCCGGATAGCTGGACAGATATCCCGGTGCATCAGACAGCGCCCGTTATAAAGCGCTGGGCAACAGTGTGGCGATACCCTGTGTGGAATTCATTATGAGCCGGATCGCCGCAGTCCTTCGGGCGGTATAGCTGCCTTGGTGGTTTTGCTTCCGTTTCGCATAGCTTCTTCGTTGAGTTTGGTGAATAGCTTTCCATCACTTCTTCCGGTATGCTTTGCTTGCAAAATCAAGGAAAGGAGCAGACCGATGGAGGGCAAAAAGAACCTCTGCGCCATGATCCCGGCAGAGCTTCATGCAAGGATTATGGCAGAGAAAGAAGAAATGAAGCTGAGTACGCTGGCGGAATATGTGGAGCGCATCTTCACGGAACACTTTGAAGGAGGAAACGATATGCAGGCAGAACGGACCCTTGCGGTGAAAATCTCCGCAGAACTCTTCGACCGATTGAAAGAGTATCTGGAAAAGAATCACCTGAAGCAGAAGGACTTCATCACGCAACTGCTCCAGCAGGCGCTGGACAACGCAGAAGAATAATCAACCCACTGGATGGCCGCAGGGAAACCTGCGGTCATCTCTATTCTCCGGAGGTGAGAACAATTTATATTTACCCTGATAATTTGACCGCAAAAGCCATGCTATGGCTTTGGGAACTGCGGGACATCGGCATCATCGGCGTGGGACTTCTTATCTCTGTTCTGGCGCTGACCCAGACAGGCATCGCCCTGCCGCTGGTGCTGACGGCTGTTTATGCCTTCCTCAGCATCCGGTTCGACGGCACCAGCATCTTGGATTTTCTCAAATATGCCGCCGCATTCCTGATCACAAAGCAGCAATTCTATGATTGGAGGTTGGAGTCGTGAGTAAAAAGCAGAAAAAGGACAAAGCCGCCCGCTCCACACGGCAGCTCATGGCCATCGAGAAGATCAAAGACTACTGCATTGCCACCCGCATGGGCAATCTTGTGTTCTTCATCATCAAGCCCACCAACATCTCTGTCCTTCCGGATTCCAGCATCAGCGCCCGCATCTATGCACTGCTGAATGTCGTAAAAGGACAGGCGGAGATCGAGATGCTGGCGCTCAATTCCAAAGAATCCTTCGAGCGCAATAAGGACTTTTACCGGGAGCGTCTGAGTCAGGAGGAACTGCCAGCAGTCCGCAGACTGTTGGAGCAGGACAGCAAACACCTGGACCGTATTCAGGTGCTCATGGCATCCAGCCGTGAGTTCTATATTATCATCCGGCTGCGTGGTGAACAGGAGTCCGATGTGTTCTCCTACCTTTCCCGCATCGAGCAGAATATCAACGACAACGGCTTCACGACCCGTCGAGCCACCGAGCAGGATCTTAAAAAGATGCTGGGTGTTTACTTTGAGCAGAACGTGACGACGGAAAAGTTTGAGGACTTCGACGGTGACCGCTGGGTCATTGTCGGTGAGTAAAGGAGGGGCTCATTTGGCAAAGAAAACGAAAAAAGCAGCGCCGCAGAGCCGGGAGACTGCAAGCATCAAATCCTTCCTGGATATGATCGCACCTTCCGTGGTCAAGTTCGAACCCGATCACTTCATCTGCGGCAACACCTTCCGCTGCGTGTGGGCGCTGCGGGAATATCCCACGCAGACCGATGAGCAGGCTATTCTCCGACATCTGGGTGAAAAGGATGGGATCACGCTGCGCATCTACACCCGCCAGGTAACACCTGCCGAGGAAAAGCGCATCATCCAGAATGCCGCCAACAAAAACCGCATGGGCAGCTCCAACACTAACGACCTGCAGCAGACGATCATGGCGGAAAGCAATCTGCAGGATGTGGCGTCGTTGGTAGCTTCCATGCACCGCAACCGAGAGCCGCTGCTCCACTGCGCCGTCTATATCGAGCTGACCGCTTCGGATTATAACACGCTCAAGCTGCTCCAGACCGATGTGCTGACGGAGCTGGTGCGGAGCAAGCTCAATGTGGACAGGCTCCTGCTTCGTCAGCAGCAGGGCTTCTGCTGTGCCAGCCCCGTGGGATACAACGCCTTCGGCCAGCAGTTCGAGCGTGTTCTCCCGGCATCCAGTGTGGCGAATTTGTATCCCTTCAACTATTCCGGCAAAACGGACGCAAAGGGCTTCTATGTCGGGCGGGACAAGTACGGCAGCAACATCCTCGTGGACTTCGACCAGCGCGATGAGGACAAGACCTCCGCCAACATCCTCATTCTCGGCAACTCCGGCCAGGGCAAATCCTATCTGATGAAGCTCCTAATCCTCAATCTGCTGGAGTCCGGAAAGTCCGTTATCACGCTGGATGCCGAGCATGAGCAGCAGGAAATGTGCGAGGCCGTGGGCGGCTGCTTTGCCGACCTCATGGCGGGAAAGTACATCATCAATGTACTGGAGCCGAAATGCTGGGATGATGGCGGTGACCCGGACGATACGGCAGCGCCGGAAGCCTTCCGCAAAAGCACTTTGCTGGCACAGCATGTTTCCTTTCTCAAAGACTTCTTCCGGGCCTATAAAGATTTCAGCGATGCCCACATCGACACCATTGAGATTATGGTGTCCAAGCTCTATGCGAAATGGGGAATCACGGAGCGAAGCAACTTCCGCCGCATGCGACCGGAAGACTATCCGATCCTTTCTGACCTCTATGACCTGATTGAAGAAGAATTCAAGCGCTACGATCCTAACGCTCATCTACTCTATACGGAAAAGCTCCTGCAGGAAGTCCTGCTGGGGCTGCACTCCATGTGCAAGGGTGCGGACGCACAGTTCTTCAATGGGCATACCAACATCACCTCCAGCCGCTTCCTGGTGTTCGGCGTCAAGGGAATGCTCAGCGCCGCCAAGAATGTCCGCAACGCCATGCTCTTCAATGTGCTGTCCTTCATGTCCGATAAGCTTTTGACGGTCGGCAATACCGTAGCAGCACTGGACGAGCTGTATATCTGGCTGTCCAATCCCACGGCCATTGAGTACATCCGCAATTGTCTCAAGCGCGTGCGTAAAAAGGAATCCGCCATGCTACTGGCCTCGCAGAATCTGGAGGACTTTGATCAGGAAGGCATCCGCGAGATGACAAAACCGCTGTTTTCCATCCCGCCCCACCAGTTCCTGTTCAACGCGGGCTCCATTGATAAACGCAGCTACATGGAAATGCTCCAGTTGGATGAGGCGGAGTATAACCTCATCAAGTTTCCCCAGCGCGGTGTCTGTCTGTACAAGTGCGGCAACGAGCGCTACCTGTTGGAGGTACACGCCCCTTCATACAAGGAAAAGCTGTTTGGCACGGCGGGTGGTCGCTGATGGCAGTATCTTCAGGCATGATCGCAAAAGCCGCGGCGACAGTGCTCTCTAACGAAAAGCTGCGCAAAGGCGTGGGATGGACGCTGGTCGCAATTCTCTCGCCAATCATTGTACTCATCGCACTCCTGTGCTCCATTGGCTCCGGAGGTGCGGATCACAACAACCAGGCGGTAGCTGCGTCCTTCTATGGTGTGAGCTACTCGACAGAAGTACCCGCAGAATTCCGGCATCATATTGAGGAGATGCGTACCGCTTTTTCTCTTCTGGATTCGGCAGTGGCTTCCGTCAATGGGCAAACGGAAAGCGGAAACGGCCTTGACCCGATTCGGATCAAGGCCGTTTTTTATTCCCTCTGCTTTGGCGAAGATGCACCATCCGCACGGGCGGCGAACCGCTTCGTAGAATGCTTCTACACTTGGGAAACCCGTACCCGCACGGTAGACATCGAGAACGACGATGGCACGGTCACCAGCACGGAAGAAGAATACACCGTTGCAGTTCCAGTCTCGCTATATCAAGCGTATGCCAATTTGGAAGCAGAGCTTGGCAGGACGATCACAGAGGACGACAAGAGTAATATCAATCACATCTATTCTATGATCGCCGGTGCGGCGGGCGGCGGGAATTACAGCGGTGAGTTCCTTCGCGGAGATGGAAGCAGTATCGACTTGGACATCTCAGCTTTCACCGACCCCAACAGCAAAAATGCTGCTGACCTTGTGACCTACGCCATCCACGCCTGGGAGTCCGGCTGGGGCTATGTCTGGGGAACTACGGCAGTGTCCTCACCGATTCGCTCTTCGCCTACAAGCTGGAGCAGTACCCTGACGGTGTCGGCAGCTATGCGGATTTCATCCGTGCCAACTGGCTGGGAGGCAGAACCACAGACTGCGTGGGCCTGATCAAAGGGATACGGATGGTTGTCCCCGGAAACGATGACCATCGACTATGGAACTCACGGAATGCCGGATATTGGTGCCAACCAGATGTACTACAGTGCTACGGAGTCCGGAACCATCGATACCATGCCGGATATTCCCGGTCTTGCCGTTTGGCATGACGGGCACATCGGCGTTTACATTGGCGGCGGTCAGGTTGTTGAAGCTATGGGTACCAAGTACGGTGTTGTAAAAACAGAATTGGCCGGCCGAGGATGGACGCACTGGCTGAAGATTCCGTACATCAATTATGACTGAGGAGGTACAACATGAAAAAAGTAAATATCACTCTCACCTTTGACGATGACAAGCTGGACGCGCTGGAGTTCTCGCTCCGCAAGGAACACTCCTCTGTGCAGGCCCGCATGGACGATGCACTCAAGCAGCTCTATGAGCAGACAGTGCCGGAAGCTGTGCGGGAGTATCTGGACAGCAAAGCTGTCCCGGCTCCCAAGCCCAAGCGCACTGCCAAATCTGCCGCACCCAAAACGCCGAATAGTGAGCCGAAGGCCATGGCAGCCGTGGTGAAGGAGGGCAACTGATATGTCACAGCAAGAAGAAATCGTTCTGTGGATCGACCAGCGATGGAAAAGGGCCATTGAGAAACATCTCAATGATGAAACTTTGCAGGAGCATCTGGAGAATGTGCTGGATGAGCTTTGCAATCGGCTTCCGGAACGGGAGTATGAGCGCATCAGCCGTGCAATCCAATCGGAAGCTGCCGCACAGCGCGCAGAGGAGGAAGCAGCCCGCACTTATGCGGCCTACCATGTGACGGAGCGTGGTCAAGAATGGTACTTCAAAACCTCGCCCGGTGAGGAGCTGTTGACGGTCGGGAAAAAGCTGCGCAGTTACATCACCAGCGAGAAAGTTGCTGTGCCAGATTTGTTTGTCAAAATGTTTGCAGGCGGTCATCCCATCACTGCGGAGGAATACAATGCGCTGACCGCTGTACGCATGGAGAACACCGGAAAGGTACGCGGTGTGTTCGATGTGAACTTCGACAAGCGTGAGTTCTCCGCTGTTCACATTATGGATGGTTGGCAGACTTGGGCGATGCGGGATGTGTCCGTGGCGGCATACCATGCAACGAGGTCGTGTTTTGCTTCGGCAGATGATCAGTGGCGCAAACTGCTGAATCATCTGAATGGCAAAGAGATCACCTCGGCCGGTCATCTCTCCGCACAAAACTTTTCCTTCGGTGAGGAGATTATCGAATCGGACGGAAAGCTCAACTTTTATCTGCAGGCGGACTTCGATGTGGATGCTGCCTTCGGGACATTCGTCTGCACCGATCAGAATGACGACTGGCTCAACATCTACGCTAACTATGACGTGGAGCAGGATCGTCTGTGCAACACACTGGATCTGAACCTCTGCAAGGGAGACGGTTCGGAAGAAGACTGGAGTTACCCTCTCAACGCCGCCGAACAGGAAGTCCTGCTCTGCAAGATGGAGGCGTTCTGCCAGCAGCAGACCGGCATGAGCCTGCACGAGTACGCCCGACAGCTTCGGGACAGTGAAACGCAGGCTCCTGAGATGCAGATGTAACCGCCGTGTCCGCCCCTGTGGGCCGCTGTGTGCGCTTTTTACAGGTAGCCCGAGCGAGTACCCCACCGTGGGGATTTGGGTGGGCTTTGAACCGCTTTGTGGGGATATCGGCATCCGACGAAAGAAAAGCAGGAGAAAGAGCCGGGGACAAAGCACCCCGGCTCGAACCACTTCTGCCCGCAGTGCGGGCAGTTTTCGGCTTTTTAGGCTGGGGACAAAATAGCACCTTGCAGGGCGGCCTGGACCCTATAAACCGAAATATCCCCGTGGGACAAGGGTTTCCAGCGGGGACAACACGAAAATTAGGAGGAATTTGTCAATGGAACACAACAATAAGATCAAAAAGGCTTTCTGGATCACCGAGGATATGGACAGAGAGATCGATGCACACCTGAAGCTGGATAACTGCAGCAGCCGAAGCGAGTTCGTGATGAATGCGCTCAAGTTTTATGTTGGTTTCTTGAACACGAAAAACTCCAGTGCATTTCTGCCTGAAGCACTCTCTACAATGCTGACCGGAACTTTGGATGGTTTCGCAGGCCGCATCAGTTCTCTGCTTTTCAAGCAGGGCGTGGACATCAACCTGATGGCGCAGATCATTGCCTATGATACCGACATCGACGAAGGAGCATATGAGCGCCTGCGCGGCAAGGCCATCCGTGATATGAAGCGGACCAACGGCCGCATCTCCTTCAAAGATGCGATGGACTTTCAGAAATCGGTGTAAGCGATGGCAAAGCTCGTACAGAAAAGCGGCTATATCAAATCCGGAAAAGCCAGCGGGTACATGCGCTACATCGCTACCCGTGAAGGCGTGGAGAAGTTGGCCGGAAACGGTGCGGTCACAAAAGGTCAGCGTGAGCTCATTCAAAAACTGCTCCATGACTTTCCGGATGCGGTGGAACTGTTTGAGTACGAGGACTACTGCAAAACGCCGACGCTTGGTACGGCTTCCGCATTTATCAGTATGGCACTGGATGCTAACCTTCACGAAATTGATTCGGAAAGCGGATATATGCAGTACATTGCTACCCGCCCCCGCGTGCAGAAGCGAGGTACTCATGGCTTGTTCAGTTCTGCCACTGCCGTAGATCTTGCCTCGGCAATGTCAGAGCTGGAAGCGCATGAAGGAAATGTGTGGACCATCATCTACTCTCTGCGCCGTGAGGATGCCGCCCGTCTGGAATATGACAACGCCGATGCGTGGCGCACGCTCCTCATGGAGAACGCACCGGCGCTGGCGAAGTCAATGAAGATATCGCTCGATAACTTCCACTGGTATGCCGCCTTCCATAATGAAGGGCATCACCCGCACATTCATATGATGGTCTGGTCCGATGATCCCAAGGAAGGCTTCCTGACCAAGGGCGGGATAGCAGCGATACGCTCCAAGCTGACCAATGCCATCTTCCGGGATGAGATGCAGCAAATCTATGAGCGCAAGGATGTGGCCTACTCAGACTTGGTGGGGGCGGCGCAGAATGCCATGCGGGAAATGATCAGCCGGATGCAGCACCAGATCTGCGACAGCCCGATCATTGAGGATAACATGCGTCAGCTTGTGCAGGCACTGGAAGCGACTACCGGAAAGAAACAGTATGGCTATCTCAAGAAGCCGCTGAAGCAGCTTGTCGATACCATCGTGGATGCGCTGGCGGAGCTGCCGGAGGTCTCTGAGTGCTATGAGGTGTGGAATCAGATCCATGAGGAGCTGAACGAGTGTTACGGTCACAGCACCCCGTGGGAGCGACTCCCGCTATCCCAACGCAAGGAGTTTCGCAAAATCAAGAACGACATCATCCGGGAGGCCGAGAACATTCGCCTCGGCCTCCCAACCTTTGAGGATGAAAGGATGCAGGATGAGCCGGAGCCGGAAAGTCAGAAGGAGGAGCATCAGTCCTACAGCGTGTACGAGCAGGCGCAGCGATACCGTGCTGCAAAGGCCGTTCTGCAGGACATCTATGCGCTGGATGCGGAACATGCAGACGCAGTCAAAGCGCTGGAGCAGCTCTGGGAGGAAGGATATACCGTTGCGGCACATCAGCTTGGTAAGTTCTATCGGGATGATCTCTCTACCTTGCGTGACCACGAAAAAGCGGAGCAGTGGTTTCGGCACTCCGCAGAAGCCGGTAATGATTTCTCGGAGTACGCTCTCGGAAAGCTGCTCCTCACACAGAAACGTACAGTAGAAGCAATGGAATGGCTGGGCAAGGCCGCAGACCATGGCAGCCAGTTTGCACGGTATCGGCTCGGAAAGATTTATCTCACCGGCGAGTCCGTGCCGAAGGATGTGGCAAAGGCACTTGCATACCTGACAGCCTCCGCTGATCAGGGAAATCAATTTGCACAGTACACCTTGGGCAAGCTGTATCTCTTGGGGCGGGATGTCCCTCCGGATCGTGAGCAGGCCAGAGAATGGCTGAGCCGAGCTGCGGCACAGGGCAATGAGTATGCGCGATTCTTTCTCGACTGCTTCGACCAGTTCCGGGATCCGTCTGTTATGCTGGCGGCAAGCAAACTGCTCCATCACATGAGCAGGATATTCCAAAACAATTCCATTCCGCCAGTCAACCCGGCGGGGATCCGCATCGATTCCAAACGCCGCAGACGGCTTATGGAGAAGCGCATGGCCATGGGCCACAAGGCAGATGACCATGAGGAGCAGACGCAGTATCAGCAGAGTATGTAAAAAAGGAGGACTCCATGTCAAGCTATATTCATTTCACCGAAGAACAGAAACAGCGCGCCGCCGCAGTGGATCTGGAGGAGTTCCTGCGCTGCCGCGGTGAAAAGCTGCTTTCCTCCGGCAGGGAAAAACGTCTTGCCAGCGACCACAGCGTGACCGTCCGAGGCAACGAATGGTATGATCATGCAGAGGAGCGAGGCGGACACGCCGTCAGCTTTGTGCAGAGGTTTTATGGCCTCAGCTATCCGGACGCAGTGACAATGCTGCTGGGCGGTGAACTGGGAACAGCGTATCCTTCTGCCGGGGAGCGCACCGAGGAACCCGTGAAACCATTTGCACTGCCACCTGCCAACAAAGATATGCGCAGAGTGTTTGCGTATCTCATCAAGCATCGCGGCATCGCAAGAGATGTGGTGGCGCACTTCGCCAAGGCCGGACTCCTGTATGAAGATGCCGAGTATCACAACGCCGTGTTTGTCGGCACGGATGCGGAGGGTGTTCCTCACCACGCCCATAAGCGCAGCGCCAACAGCTACGGAAAAGCCTTCCGTCTGAATGTGGAGGGCAGCGACCCGCGATACAGCTTCCATCATGTCGGCACAGACAGAAGCCTGTATGTGTTTGAAGCGCCCATTGATATGTTGTCCTATATCACGCTTCATCCAGAGGACTGGCAGCGGCATAGCTATGTGGCCTGCTGCGGCACATCCATTCAGCCGGTAGTTCAGATATTGGAGCAAGCGCCGCAGCTCGATACCGTTCTGCTCTGTCTCGATAACGATGAAGCTGGTCATCAGGCCAGCCGCCGGATGCGGGAGCAACTGGAAACGCACTATTCTGTGGAGCGCCTGATCCCGGAGGACAAAGACTGGAATGACGACCTGACCCTGAGCGCCGAAAACGCTCAGGGCTTTTCTATGAATGAAATGAGGTGAAATGTTGAACGCAAGTATCTGGATCCTGATCGCGGCGGGAGCGGCGATGTTCCTTGTCATCGGCGGGCTGTCCATGATGTCCCATCACTATACCCTTGGCAATATCAAATCCCGCACTGTGGGCGATGGGCAGCATGGTACAGCCCGATGGGCCACCGACAAGGAAATCAAGCAGACCTATGCCCATGTGCCCTTCAAAGTCAGAGAGTGGCGCAGAGGACAGAATCTCCCCACGGAGCAGGGATTGATTCTCGGTTGCAAGGGGCAACCGCAGGAACTCACCGCACTGGTGGATAGCGATGACATTCACTGCCTTATGATCGGCGCCAGCGGTATTGGCAAAACCGCATTCTTCCTGTATCCCAATCTGGAATACGCCTGCGCCTCCGGTATGAGCTGGCTGGCGTTGGACAGCAAGGGTGACCTGGCTCGAAATTACGGTACGATTGCAAAGAACTGCTACGGCTACAATGTGTCCGTCATCGACCTGCGCAATCCTACTCGTTCAGATGGCAATAATCTGCTGACACTGGTCAACCGCTACATGGATATCGCACGAGAGGATCCCAAGAACCTGGCGGCTCGAGCCAAGGCGGAGAAATACGCCAAGATCCTTGCCAAAACCATTGTCAACCCCGATGGCGATGACAGCAATCGCGGACAGAACGCCTTTTTCTATGATGCGGCGGAGGGACTGCTCACCTCGGTCATCCTGATGCTGGCGGAGTTTCTTCCGCCGGATGAGGAGCATCCCCAGGAACGCCGGCATATCGTTTCCGTGTTCAAGTTAGTGCAGGATCTGTTGGAACCCAGTAAGGTAAAGGGCAAGAGTCACTTTCAGCTTCTGATGGGTAAGCTGCCACCTGACCACAAAGCCAGATGGTTTGCGGGCGCTGCACTCAATAGCGCGGAACAGGCCATGGCTTCTGTCATGTCTACTGTGCTTTCTCGTCTCAATGCGTTTCTGGACTCGGAGCTGGAACAGGTGCTCTGCTTTGACAGCGCCATTGACGCGGAAAAGTTCGGCTCTGAAAAGTCTGCCATCTTCCTCATCCTTCCGGAGGAGGACACCACGAAAAAAACTTCATGGCGGGGCTTGATGATCCAGAATCTGAGTCGAGAGCTGTTCGCCGTGGCGGATGAAAACGGTGGCAAGCTGCAAAACCGCGTGGTGCTGTTTTGCGATGAGTTCGGCACCATGCCGCCCTTCGATGTCCTTCCGCTGTTCTCAGCTGGCCGTTCCCGCCGCCTGACGCTGATGCCGATCATTCAGTCCTTAGCGCAGCTTGAAAAGAACTACGGAAGAGAAGGAAGCGAAATTATTCAGGACAACTGCCAGGACACCATCTTCGGTGGCTTCGCACCAAACAGTCAAACGGCGGAGGTGCTGTCTAAGGCACTCGGAAACCGCACTGTCTTGTCCGGATCGGTGAGCCGCGGAAAAACGATCCCAGTCAAAGCCTACAGATGATGGAGCGTCCACTACTGACGCCAGATGAGCTGAAGTCCATTCCAAAGGGGAATTTTATTGTCCAAAAGACGGGACAGCATCCCATGCGTACCCGCCTGCGGCTTTTCCTTGAATGGGGTATCACCTTCGATGAGCCTTATATCGTGCCGGAGCGGGCAGATCGTGCGGTAGCCTATGCCAACCGTGAAGATCTGGAGCGTAACCTCCCGCAGTCAAATAAGGCGGAAAATGCGGATATGCGTGGAGCCTATGCCGTTTCCGGACGCGGCGGCATTGCCCATGAGCCTGCTGTAGATAAGCCTCGGCGCAGGGGCGGAAAGCAAATGAAAACCTATGGCGAGGAGGATCTATGAGTTACTTCGGAACAATTTATGCCGACGCCGAACTGCCCTCCAGAGCGAGGGCAGTTTATATGTATCTGCGTGACCGTGCAGACAGCGAGGGAAAATGCTGGCCAGGAATCAAGACGATTGCGTCCGACATGCGATTGTCACGCTCCACGGTCAAACGGGCTTTGACGGATCTGGAGCAGCATGGATACCTGCAAAAGATCCCACGCTACCGTGACAATGGGAGCAGCACATCCAACCTGTATTCCGTGCAGTAAGGCCGCAAAAAAAGCGTAGTCCTCCGCCAAGGGAGGACTGCGCCCATTTGCTGGACCCAGGGAGGTTCATGATGGACCTCCCAGAAGGACTCACTCTATCGGAGATTTAATACAGAGAAAGGAACAATGTACTTCTCAAATTGTGCCGGTAGACATTATTTCCGACCTCTCTTTTGAGCGAAGATTTTCTGCAATTAATTCGCCTGCATCTGGATTCAATTGAAAAATATATGCTAAAGTTCTTTTGCCTGGGTTACTGTTGTAAACCATGACAGCTACATTAGCATTTTCTTTGATGCGACTAATTATGCCATCAGACTCAATCTTTTTCATCTTTTTCATCCAAACTCGGAACTGCTTTTTTCGTTGATTTTAGCACCCCAGAACGCTAAGCCTGCGCCTATTAGCGCAACTATTATTCCCCAATTACGCTTTCACTACTTCTGCTTATAGATGAAGGAAATGGAGAAGCAATAGAAGTTCACCCTTAATACCGAGTCCGCCAAAGATAGAAGCCAGGAGAGAGCTATGTATATTAAATAGCTTTTTCATCACGAACCCTATGAGTGCAAAAATGATCAAGAACACAAAGCTAAGTGCAAAAATGATTTGCAAAAGCACCGCCAAGCCTCCCCACGCAACCCCCGCGAGACGAATATCATTGTATATGGTGAGGAGTGCTAAGATAGCTGCAATAACAAGCATGACATACACTGTTTGCTGCGTGGTCTCATCTGCTGAGGAAATTAAAAGCAACGCAAGTGCGACAACAAGTAACAAAACACCCGACCAGATGCTGAACTGAAATCTTTGTTTATAGAACGCAGAAATTTTCTTAATTACTACGATAAGGCCAATGATTACAGCGATTATTCCCGCAACAATTGCTGCAAGTGTTAGTAGTTCCATGTGCCCACCACATTTCTTTCGTTTATCCTACATATCTGCCAGATTTTTAATTATGCCACACACTTTGTAGTTGCCGAGATCCACGGGACTTAATTCCACAGGGACCCCTTTGTCGTGAGCAAGCTGAATTATGTGTTGCAGCTCATCTGTACCGTTGTGCTTTGGATTAACCAAGACCTTCCATGGTATTCTACGAAGAAGGACACGAGTAGTTTCTCCAATTCCCGGTTTAATGAAATTGATATCATCAATGGCGTAGGTGTTCGCAATCTTCTTTACAACTTCAACGCCAGATAGTCCTTTGGCCCAAACATGATTTGTCGCACTGTAGTCAAATTCACGCTCAATAGCGGTCAGGTACTCTTCGGTCAAGTCGCTATCTGTAAGCTCTCCCAAAAAAGCTGCTCCATGAAAATCGGTTTTGCCTATAATATCATGTCTGAGAAAAGTGCGGCTAATTAGTCCTGTAACCGTAGCATTAAGACAAGAACTTGGAATCAAAAAGTCTTCATGCGTTCCACATAAATCAGTTAGATTGGCCGGGTCAGACACAACCGCCAGGTCTGAGCTCAGCTGCGGATAGTCTCGAAGCTCTTTAACGAGTTCTCCTAAAATAGCTCCTTTCCCAATCCATCCGTCCACAAATTGAACCGATTCTGCATTGTGGTGAGCAAGGATATAATCTAAAGCATTTTTATCAATGCCTCTGCCGCGTATGATCGAAATGGAATAGTGTGTTAGCTGAACGCAATACTTCTTTTCAAGATAACGCTTAATTAAAACGCCTATTGGAGTACCAGCACGGGCAAGTGAGACAATAACAAGCGAATCTCCTTTAAGAGAATAAATCTTCTCCGCCAAAGAAGCTATCGCAGCAGCAGTAGTTTTCGCATAATTCTTTAATGCTGATTGATAGGCCGCCATGTATTTTACAGACGGTTCATACTCCAACGGGAGCATTTCGCAATAGTGAATTCCGTTCTGGATGTGACGCTCTCTTACCTCTGCAGGCAGTGGTTCTACAAGGCCAGAGATATCTTTAAGTAAAAGAACAACGTCCGATTGTCGAAATGTACTTCTCATAAAATCTCCTGAGCAGAAACTGGAAAGTCTACTGCTTCATACACCACACATTTTTACCGCCTTGAATGTAGAAGAGCTGTACAGCTTTCTTGTTCGGCAAGGTCCGACTAAGCTTTCAAGAGCGGTGAATTCTTTTACAAAGGTATCTGTAACAACAACAACCGTATCATATTCACAGAGATTATAGATGTAAGTCGGTCTGTTGATGTCGTAAAAGCTGTTCAGCTTGTATCCAGAAGTAATCGGGTAATTCTCATCTGTGCACACACCGATAGGGCTTCTGGTTGTTGCGTGACAACGCACATGATAATTCTGTCCCATATCTTCCAGGACTGCGCCAAGCCTTAACGCGGGATACATACATTCTTCCGTTCCTAAAACCAGTATGGAGGAACCATTTTTTATTTTGTGAACAAACTGCGCCAAGAAAGTTTCCGCCATTTCCTCGCAGCCATGTTTATAGCGACCGATCTGTACACCCTTTCTGGGATTATCGAAATTCTTACAGAACAACGCCTGATAGTTTGTCTCAATTTTTGCAGGAACAGCGACAGGGGCTTCACAGATAGCAATATCCTTTACCGCGGAGGAATAATCTGTCTGCGGGAGTTTCAACAGATATTCGCAAACAATGCCTGCCGTTATTAACTTCCGCTCATCTTCCTCAGAAACTCGATTAAGCAGAGAAGCCGCAACAATTTTTTTGCTTTTCAGTTGGGGATACTTATATTTGAGCTGTTCGATCATGTTGGTCAAAGTTTTTCCTGTAGAGATTTCATCATCAACAAATACGACACTATCTGTTGCAGAAATCCACGCAGAAAGGTTGTCGCCAACCAAACTTTGCTCCGTGGCGTGACTGTGTTCCTCCATGAACTGTACCCACTGGACAACACCAGATACATTCTCTCGTGTAGTATGTATATAAACGCATTTGGAGGAGAAGCTCTCTGCAACTACCGCGCCAATGGCTGTTGCTGTTTCTGCAAATCCAATCACCAATTTGGTGTCAGGGTATTTATTTGCAAGCATGTCTCCAAGGGCTTTCATCATACCCAATGAAGCTTTGGGACTTACGGGGATATGCTTTGCTTGTAGCGGATTCACCAGTAGATATGTCCGCTTTTGATTATTAAACCTTTTGGCGATTCTGAGAATATTATCTGCGGTGTATGTATTCATCTTTTTATCCTCTGCTAATTCTTCTAATCGTTTTGGACTCCATAGACTGCGGCTAAAGAAGCAACTCTTTTTGCCCAACGCAAATGAGTGTTTACCTCATTCATGCGCTCCTTTTGTGCACTGCCTCCAACGAGCAACGCACTGTCATCACGCCATGACAGGATTTCCATAGCATCGTCGTAGTCCTGTTTTTTTACTTTCAGAGAGTCAACGACTACAGGAATTTGATTTGGGTGTATCACTGTTTTGCCTACAAATCCGTTAAGCACATCATATTTGAGTTCTCGTTTGAGTCCGATGGCCCACTCATCATTATTGCTTGAATAGTATTCCCATACCGGACCTGACACCACGTAATCTCTGGAAAAGACTGTTAAGATGTCACACAGCAGCTGTGAAACAGGAAGAATGTCATAGATGGTTTCATCAATATGTCTCCGCACACCAAATGCATTACTGAAATCATTACCGCCAACACGAACGTTCAGAACATGGTCTTTCATATCATCGATCTTCTGCTTAAGTTGGATAAGCACGGAAGGCCGAGTAGCATAATCAACAATGTCTTCACTTTCGAGAATGGGCATCATATAAAACTGCTTTGATGACTGGCTAAGAACCTTGAGAAATTCGCTGTTATATTCATCTGCGTTTGCAAGCGAATACTTCGGAAAGATAAATCCCGAAAAGAGTTCATCAAAGCAACTGATCTTCTGATAGACCACGCTTATTTGTTCAGGATTTCTAACTCTGATAAAAATCTTCGGCAAAGTCACATCATGCGTAGCAAATGCCAGATGAAGCGTCTTAAATGTATTTCCGAGTTGTTCCAACGCTTGTCCAACTGCTGAGTCAGCAATCGTATCTTCAAGACATAGCGCAACAGAGTATGTCTTTCCAAACTGACCGTTAAGGATAGAAGATGCTATCTTATCATTCAATGCTGGTGAGTAAAGAAGCGCGCCAACGCTATATCTCACATCTATGTTATTCATGCTTGTGGGTTCCTCTTTTCGCTATTGTACTAAGGTAGTTGCAGATTCCGTCCGAGAAAACTGAAGTTGAAATTGTTATTGTATTTTCAGTAGGAAGATATTGTTCCAAGACAGGAGGAATAATTCGTGTGTCCGCATAGGCAAGCATGGGGATATCAAATTCGCTATCACCTGCTGCAATAGAAACTGTGTCTCCAAATCTTTGTGCAAACCGTTCAATAGCTTTTCCTTTGTTAAGCATTGACGGCAAACAATAAACTTTATGGCGATCATGAAGTATGCTGATGTTCTTTGGGGAAGCAATCTGCCTGATCTGTTCAGCAAACAATGCCGAGGTATCATGCTTTACATAGAAAAACAATCCGCAAACATCATGGAGCCGCAATGAAGGAGAGACATGTTGAACCAATTCTTTTGTAGCCTGCAGTTCAGGTAATTCCGAAGAAATTAGAGTCAGTGTTTCACTGTACCATGCTGGATCTTCAATTCCATCAACAAGTAGAATCCCACCATTGCAGATCAGGGCGTATTTACAGCGCAGTCCTTTGCGAAATACACTAATTCGCTCATACTGTGCTTTGCTTCTTGTTGTTACAGGGATTAAGGGACGCAATTCTGCTTGCATAGGAACTCGAAGGTTCCTTGGGTCATAAAAAGCTCTGCTCTTTTCCGTTCAAGTACTCCACAACCATTTTATCTGACCCAATAGGCATTCTGTGGGAATATATGAGTGTATGGTCGAGATCGCAAAACAAGCGTATCTCCGAATGCGTTTCGATGCTTTGCATAGTAGCTCCTTCGTTATGGCAAACAGCTATACGATAAAAACAAACCCTGCCAAAATCATGAACCCAATTATGAGCCAAACATAATGCTTTGCCCACTTCTCCGTTGCGACAGAAAGAACAGTAAAGGTTATTACGGTGAGAATGAGAAATCGAATTACAAAATCCATGAGCGAACCTCCGCATTTTTTAATAGTATATGCAGAGGCCCGCTCGGAGTTTATCAACTTATCTTCGCCTTGCAATATTCAACAGTCTCATCAACTGCAGGATAGAGTTCAGCGCAGAAGCAAGATAAGTCATAGCAGCTGCGGACAAAACCTTTTTAACTGCCTCGGTTTCCGTAGGGGAGAATCTGTTAGACCCCTCAAGAATCGCACAGGCTCGTTTCGAGGCATCAAATTCTACAGGAAGAGTCACCAGTTGAAAAACAACAACGGCGGAAAATAGTATAATTCCGATATTAAGTAAGCCGGTCGCTCCAAAGATTATTCCCAAGAGAATTACCGGATAAGAGATTGTAGAGCCGATATTAGCAATCGGGACCAGCTTTCTGCGTGTCACCAAAGGCTGATAAGCAATATTATCCTGAATAGCGTGACCACATTCATGTGCAGCAACACCGATTGCGGCCATCGACACAGAACCATAAACCGAATCAGAAAGTCTTAAAACTTTTTGGGTCGGATCGTAGTGATCTGTCAGACTGCCAGGAATACGTTCAATCCGAACATTTGTGATTCCGTTCTGCTTAAGAATCCAGTTTGCAACTACTTCTGCAGTTGCATTTTTGCTGTATCTTAGCTGAGAGTATTTTTTGAAAGTAGCTTTGATGTTATAGGATGCCCACAATGTAATTTGCGACACCGATCAAAAGTAAAATCACAAAATCACCTTCCAGTCTGCTTTGTTATATAACAACAGGGATCTCAATATGGGAAACCTGCTTCTCTTCATAGTTATTTGTCCAGTGCTTATCAATGCCGAGCAGCTTGTTCACTGCTATATTGGGGATATTTATTCCACTACCCAAACAGGCCATTTGAACGCCGCCGGACATTCTGGTATTAACCTCTAACATATAGGGAATGCCCTCTAAGTATTTGAATTGGATATTGCAGGGCATTTCTAACGGAATGCGTTCAAAAAACCGCTGACAGGTAGCAAGAATATCTGGATTGTATCTTATTGCTTCGACTCTCGTTGCTCCCTTGACACGAGGGATCATGATGATGCCACTATTTGTTTTCAGGCAATCGACGCTGATCTCTTCATTGGGGAGATACGGCATGAGCATAATTGGAGGAAAAGTCTCCTTCTCAGACAGTGCAGCTACTGCAGCATCGTATGTCATTCGTGTTGTTTGTTTTTTGAACAAGGTAGCATAGCCGGTTTTTGCTATTATCAATTAAACGAAAACTCTTCCCGCCTTCGTCTTTTACGAACTTAAAACAAACCTGCTTATATTGTTCTTTTAGTTCTGAATAGCCGCGGCAAAACTGTTCTGTGGTCGTAACCATTCGATACTCCGGAACGATCCCTATTCCTTCTTTTTTTGAACAATTCATAAGCTTCGTTCTTATGATTCAACACAGAAATCAGGCTATAGTCATCTACCATAACCTTTGTCCCAATGGAGGCAAAACGCTGAATATGTTTGCTGATATCCAGCATACCTCTTCGGGGGGAGGAATACATCTACATAGTGCTCTCTGCAGAACGCAACGCAGTAGTCCACATACGTATCGTCCTTCAGTGTTGGCTCGTGATACCATTCATCACAGACTGTCCGTATTGGAGAACTGACATTCTCATTACTACCAATTACAAAAAACTCAGGATCATCTTGTTTTATTAAATTTACGATATTGTAAGCGGTGCTGAACCAGTGGTTCATCCAAATACGTACCATATTAGGCTTCCTCCTGGGGGAACAGAATTTTACCAATCCATTGCGACTCATTAAAGAGTACAGCGGTTTTCTTGTTTGTGCCCTTCATCAGCATTGTATAAGACAGAGCTAAGTAGGTCTTGGCCTTAACCTCATCCAACGTTTTGAACTCGGGACTTTCGGGCCTTATCTTGAACATAATGGCTCGGGCATTAAAAGCGCTGCGTGATGAGTGTTACTAATTCCTCATATGTTCCCACGAAACTCTTTGTACAGTGGAAGTAGTTGAGACCTGTATCAGTGCATATCGGTAACTGTCCCATTGGCTGATGATCTTTCAGAATATCCTCTGTGGTGACATTGAAATAGTCATAGCTTATGTGCTCAATCTCGCGTTCAAACATATTATCCCAAGTCACATCGACATGATATGAACCGTTACCGACCTTGACAAGATTCCATGCATGATAGGTATCTCCGTCAAATTTTCCCTCCGGATCAGCTTTCCCCAGTACAACAATACACTTCATAGAATACTCGTTACAAAGGAGCTTAAATGCTTTGGCAATTCCTTCGCATACCGCTTTCTTGTCAAGAAACGCGCCTACTATAGAGTGCGCATTATAACAATCATTCTTTTGAAGCGAATCGTAGTCATAGGCAACACTCTTTACCACGCTATCATGGAGATACTTTTCTAAGCGAAACTCATTTGATAGCATCGTTCTTGCCTTTACATCAATCCTCCGTAACACATTCTGAATGTCCTGATTTATTTTCTCGATTTCATTGTTTGTATAGAGATACTCAGGAAGAAGAATATAATACCCGGCTTCACCGGTCATCCTAATTACAGTTTGATTGATATAGTAGAAGATCGGGTTGTCATAAAGAACCTTAAGGTACACATCTTGAATTTGCTTGGGGGGCAGATATACAGGAACAACAATGTTTAGTGCTCGCATCTTTATCCCGTTGTAGATCATACGGTATGCGGCTTTCTCTTCCTTAGAGAGTATGCCGTAATAGTATCTTTCGTTTTTTTTTCAAGGGTAAACCCTCCGTATGAGGGAGGCTTAATAACCGTCACCTTTCAGGTCGAAGCTCTCAACCGCACTACACTCACCAGACATATTACACCAACTACAGGTGACATGAGTTTCACCGGAATTACAAGTGAGTTTTCCGCAAGAGCCGCAGCTAAACCAACCCATTGCACCACAGTAGGGACATCCTGGATATTCTGCATCCAAATCGACTCTACCGGAGACAAGCGTACCGCCGTATCCCTCATTTGCTGCAGCACGCTCACTCAGCTTAAATGCCCAAGTACAATACCATACTCCGTCTCGCTTTTTTCCATGCGAATCCCGTAGGGCTGGTTTGAACGTCTACATTTCGCCATCACAACCGTGGCTTGATTCATTGTTTCTTTCATATTTTGTATGCCTCATTTCTGATTCCGGGTTAAGTGTTGTTAATCAAGGAGACCAAGGTGCTTACAATCCCGCCATCTGGAACCAATACCGTGTATGTCTTGCCCGAAAACTGAAGCTGTACAGCATTTGAATATGGAGTAATTGCTGTCAAACTTTTGAGCTTTTTATCAAAGGCATTTTTGTCGGATACGAATATGATCCTCTTGTTAGTGACATACAACAGACCTTTGTTTTTTTCCGTATAGGTTTCTTCGATTGGCCTTCCTCTACGTTGACCAGTTCGATAGGTAACACCCTTACACACCCGGAAACTAAAACCACTCGAATTACCAACATATCTTTTTTGCGTTTTTTCTGTCATCAGAATTGCTCGTTCCGAGAAATGACATACTTCGCCCTGTGTGAGCATAATACGATCCGTGCGCATAGTCGGAATGATTCCTTGGCGAATCTGATCCAAGGCTCCAGGAGGCATTATTGCCGGTATGTGCTCATCTGCGGAGTTGTTCTGAGAAAAAAGATCCGAAAACAAACCCACACAATCACCGCCTTTGCTATTACATGATATCTCTCGCGGGAACAAAGTTTTTATTCGCGCCCTTGAAATGAAGCGTTACTTGTGCGTCATTATGATTCAAAGAAATATTGATTGAGTTGGGCGGGTAGATACTCTTCATCTTGTTAATTACGAGTTTGGCCAATGCCTGTGCCAGACCCTCGCATTCGGCAGGCGAATTCAGATCTCGATAGCGTTCTTTATTGAAATCATAGTCATCTTGCGGATTTGTATATCGACTTTGATAACTATACTTGATGCCGCTGTTAATAACCTGATATGTAAAATCCGCTTCGATAAACTTCATATGCGCCCCAGCATCTGCATGGGAAATCATGCGCTGAAACATCCCCACAACATGCTCTACCATGGGGGCGATGCTTTCCGACTTTGCCATAACTTTTTGGGCATACATCTTTACATCACGCTCATACGCTGTAATCTCTTGCTGCGTGCGCTGATCTGCATGCATATATTCTTGACGAATCTCGTTGTTTGCTGCGTCCTGTAAGCGTTGCTTTTCACTGTCAATACCAGCATTGGACGTTTTTACACTTTGGTTCATAGCAATCCATACGCCGGTGCCAACAGCGAGGCCAACTAAAATGCCGGAAAAGCCAACTCCAGAAACAGCTAAAACAATGCCTAAAATGCCTCCTCCGATTCCGAAAGGAGAGAAGTTGTGCTTACCCTTATAAGACAGATTATTCAGATTAGCCGTAAGCTGACTTCTGATTTGGGTTTCACGGCTTTGAGCCATACTCATTTCGCTGCCGCATTTGTTCTTTGATTACGCTATTTGTAATTGATTCATTCTTCCTCTCCTTTCTTTAATTATCAGGCAAGGCCGGCGCTGACCATGGCCTCGACATCAGCCGCCATCTTTTTGACTTTTTGGTCAGCATCTCAACAGATTCACGACCTTTTTCCTGCGTCTGGTTAACGCCGGCAATAAGCTCAAGAATCTGCTCTTCATAAATACCAAGACCTTCACCAAGACCACTAACTTTAGCGGTCAGTTTTTGGCCGCATTCGTGAATATCATTGTTCAGCGTACTCATATCTGTAGCTAATTGCTTGAGAGCATCTGCGCCCTCTTTACTAATGCCATAAACCGCCATGTTGCAACCTCCTTAAAATCCCCTGACAGAGTCTTCAATCTGCTTTTTCTTTTGCGAGAATTGTCTTGCGAAGATCTTCGGCTCCTGCGATGGTCTTAGACAACTCCTTTGCGCAAGTCTGCAGATTTGCAATTGCTTTATTGCTGTAAACATCGCTGCCCATGTTGTCGCTGCAGTCCTGTGCAGCATCATTCATTTTCTGAATGTTGCTCCTAACATCAGCAATGTAGGTTCCGAGAGCGGCAGCGGCCTGTCCCAAAGATTCGGTGTCAACAGTTTTTCCAGCCATTTTATTTTCCTCCTATTCTCATCGACGACGAAGTACTAATTTTTTTTTCTGAGGCGGTTGTGCCTCATCGTCGCCGGATGTTCCATCAACCATAGCCATAATTTCTTCGATAATTGCTTTTTGCCGAGGGATTGCAGTAGTTACAAGGTGTGCGACCCCATCTTTCCCTTGTTTGTTCGCTGCAATAACCTCACGGAGACAAAAAAATGTCTTTTTCGTAGACCCCGAGGCCAGATTCCAGCCTCTCAATTTTGGTATAAAGCGTTTTGCAAGCATCATCAATTCCGGTCACAACCTGCATCAGCCCGGCGGAGAGTTTGTCCAAGCTGTCGAGTCCTTCCTGCGATATTGCGTATTTCGCCATTTTATTGCTCCGATCTCCTATAGAGTTCCTTTTCTGCCCATTGAAAGAAAAAAGCTGGGGCCAATTCCATATAGAAAGGGTATAATGAAACGCTTACAATACTTTTTAGAGCAGTTAAATAGTCCGAAAGTATTGAACGTTCAGAATCTGTGCAATTCTGCTTAAACACGAACTTTCTGATTTCTGCATACAGTGAAGAATAGTTTTCATAGTCCTCACTTGAGGCCATCGCGGGAGATACATGGATCGTGCAGCTGGGGGAACGGAAAACGGATGCTCGTTGGCGGATATGAAGTATGACAACGCACCGCTTTCGGCCTGAAGCCCCATCCGTGCTAAAGGGCCAGACGCCGTCCCAGCAGGCTTGTCAACAAGATATACGAAGAAATTATCAATCAAGCCAGCGTTTCCTTGTGTGAGAATTGGTTCCGAACACCCCATCCCATCCATAAACATCTCTCCACACTCTGTCTGATGTAACAGTGCCTTGACTTGTTTAAGCTCCATTAATATCCCTCCTCAACGTATGATAGGATAAGTAACATTCATCGGAGAACCGGTTAAAGCTCGTTTAACTTTGCTGGCAGGATAATAGGTTGTGCCTCCGTTTGCCGAGTCACAGATATAGAATCCCAACACATCACCCGTGCCGCTTTTCTTTACAGATGTTACTGTAACTGCATGATAATCATCAATACCAAAAAGCTGCATCATTCCAAAGCACATCGGCGTGAACGGACAGAATTACACCTCTGCCAGCAGAAACATGATCAGCAATTTGGGACAAATTACTTTCCGAAATAGAGCCATCAGCTTCATGTGCAATTGGAAAGATACCACTGTCAATTCCAAAATGATCAAGGATTTGTTGCCTACTTTTGGGACTGGTTCCACCGTTCATTCCTGGATCAGAATAGCCTGTTGCGCACAACATCCCGCAAAACGAGTTAGATCTTTTGTTTGGGACGCATAGGCAATCATATCTGCCTCGCTTGCATTTACTCCCGAGAGACGTAGAACGTTTGCGCATGAGCAGAGTCCACAGGTTCCCTGAAAGCTCGAATTGGCACTACCCTGTGTCTTATAAAGGTACTGGTTCATCTCATTAGGTGAGTCATAAACCATATTACCTTCACTGTCTTTTGAAAAGCCAAATTGAGACGCGGCAAAGATCTCTTGGACTTGTCCTGGTAGGAGCTAAACTAACTGCGCCGTTAGATAAGCAACCGGCAGTGCCCGCAACTACCCCCCTGCGGTTGCGGCAGCAGTTCCGCCCCAATTCAACGACACCAACTCGTCAATTTCATCGGCCTTTTGGAGGATTCTCTGCGCAAGATTGAGGATGTTCTCTCTGCTTGCATTCAATGTATTTCTTCCTTGCTGAACAATCCCCAAAATTTCTGACTCATAAATACCAAGACATTCACCAGCGGCAACTATTTTCGTTTCCAAAACGGCGGATGACTCCAGTATAGAATTGACCTCGGTATATAATTGTTTTGCCAATGCCCTCATTGATGCTGCGCCCTCGGCGCTAATAGCGTATCTTGCCATTCGCTCACTTCCAATCACGCAAAATCACATTGAAGTCTCCATTATTTAATGGAAGCACGGATGTAAATATCATTTCCTCTGCGCTCGGCATGGTTAATTTGACACAGTGGGCTGTCGAAAATCACTTCGTTATACATTAGCGAAGATAAATCCAGTGCAGAGGTTCCAACTGGGGCCTCAAACTCAAAAACCAGATTTCCGTGCGAGACATAGTTGGGTAGCCTTGCGTCAGGAGAGGTACTCATAAACCCGCAAAAATTAAACTGTTGTCCCGACAGGGTATTTAAGTTATTGAAATCAATCTGAAGCCCATTCAGATCCTCAAATGTAGCGCGTCTATAGAGTGTTTTGCTGCCTGTCAGCTCTCGCTCACCAATCATTCTGGAAAATAGTCTGGTTTCCTTCGTGGTTTTTCCAGCTCTTATCGGATTGTTAAACCGTGCTGAATCACTGTTGTAGCTTGATATGCACTCATACTCTTTTTGTAGGAATATCGTTAATGGTAGTGTATTGCGGCACTTTGGCTACCGTTGCCTTTGATGCTGCAACGGCGGTATGACTATTTTCCGAAACAGAGTCAGAATAAAGCGCGATAAGAGCGTCAATTTCATCAGCTTTTTGAGGATTCCCTGCGCAAGCTCAAGGACGCTTTCTCTGTTAACATTCAAAGTATTTCTGCCCTGCTGAATAATTCCTAAGATTTCTGACTCGTAAATACCCAGTCCTTCGCCAATGGCAGATACTTTTGCTTCTAAAGCGGCAGATGACTCCAGTATGGCATTAGCTTCGGTATACAATTGCTTTTGCTAAAGCTCTCATTGACGCAGCACCCTCAGCGCTAATTGCGTATTTTGCCATAAGTTCACCCTTTCTGAACTATGCTGTCGCTGGCATCAATCGTCCAGCCATTGCAAGGAACACCACGATAAATATGAGGTCTGAGCGTAAAGGAATCCTTTTGCCATTGCTGTAAACACATGTTCCGTCACCAATCTCGTTGGCTTTTCTACTTCCCATAATTGAAATAGATTCGTCTTTTGACATGGAAAGAGAATTTTATGGCGAAATGCATTTTCGTCCAAGCGGAGATTGATAAAATCCGCCCCTGATCGAAACAGAATAGAAAGTGCAATCCATAGTTAGATGCGCGCTTGATAATCCATTCCACATCGTTGCGGGCATCATAAATGCTACTACTTTCTTCATCCTCGCTTGTACCTTGAACGGAATTCTCAATTTCCGATCTGCGGCGATTATATTCTTCTACAATGCGCTTTTTTTCTTTCTGGGTCATCGCATTCACGGACACGCTGCAGAATTTCGCTCATATCGGGAAGAGAGGAATCTCGCTGCGAATGTGGTTTTTCCTGTATAACTGGCTCCGTAGTCCGTCCCCCAAAAAATATCAAAATCGGAGGCAAGGTTTTCATAGCCAAAAGCAGACGATCAGCTTTTCAGAAACTGTACGCTTCTGTATGGCCTTTTTTTGATATCAGAAATCTGGCTGCAAATTTCTCCAAGATCCGTTCGCTGTGTGCGTTTTCCAAACACAGTGTTTTTATATCTCTTGAAGATGGGAGAGCGTTCGTGCGCCCAAATTTCTATATCGTGACCTATCCGGCTATAGCTGTTCATAATCGAGAGGATGATATTCACCTTGCTGTCGCGATCACCACCCGCAACCAAAATATTCTCTGCTGTTGCGTTGCAAAGCGTAAAGGGTTTTGCAAGGCTGAAACTACACGGCACACCTGCATAGACCAGAATATCGCTGTCATCCAGATCATCAAGATCTTGCGCAGCTTCGTATTCTCTGTAATATGGAACTTGACTCTTAAAAGTCTTCGGCTGACTTCCATCAATCAGAACAGGCTTTTTGTCAATGAAGGTGGTATCCGTAGTACGGCCAACACGTATTGGCTTGATTACAGCGTTGATTTGGTCAACCAATGCTTCGACCTCATTGCCCACTGTGTACATATTCCTGACTATTGGCCAATATGGACATTATTATCCTCGTCTGCCCATTTGAAGATAGTCTGATATGCAGGCATGGAAGCAATCGTCCGACTTAACTCTGGCGTTATCTGATCAGAAGAAAGGTTCAAAGTCTGCTTGATTTCGTCAGGCGTGTTTTTCAATGCAAATCTCATTTGGATTTGTTTGCAAGCAGTTTCGGTTAAGCCTGAAATACCAGTCGTATATGTTTGGCTGGCAAAAATGAACTTCAGACCTAACGCACGGCCTTTAGCCAACAGGTTTTCAAGCTTAATCGTATAGTCCAATCCATAGCCTGCACCCTTTGTTTCTTTCAGGATTTGCGACATCTGCGCGAATTCATCGATGATAACAAATACTGCGGGCATATTCTCTTCAGGAGGCACCTCTGTAAGCTTTGACCATCCGTTTTGTGAAAACCTATACTGACGCCTATCCAACAGCTCAGTAAGGTGGTCGATAATATCGAAAACCAAATCCTCAGACTTTTCCAACAATATGTACTTTACATGGGGCGGCATATGATTCACATAGCGTTTGAACTCCAGCATCTTGAAGTCCATTAGCCAAAGTTCCACTTCGTCCGGATGGTAATTCATAATCAAGCCACTGATAATTGTGTGGAGAAGAGTAGATTTACCGGAGCCTGCAGCGCCCATAATATATGCGGCAAACAGGTCATTTTCGAAGCTGCAGCTAATAACATTGTCATCTTCGTCGATGGCAAAGGGAATAGAAATAGGTTTTCTCTTTCCTATAGATTTTGTTGGAACTTTCATGCTGTAACGAGAGAAGTATTTATTGCCTAATTCTTTAGGCTTGGTAGCTTCGGTCACCTTTGAAATAAACTCTGCAGGCAATGTAGAAGGAGCATCGAGCCACTTAAACGCAAGCCACTCGATATTGTTCTCGACAAAGAAATTTCCATTCGAATCGCTAATGATACGAATGCAGTCTTTTGACTGCTGCAGATATTTTTTCTCGCGGTCTTTTCCCTTACTTCCACCGTCAGAACTTTTAGACATATGGATTATAGTAATGCCGAACTTTTCAGCGTTATTTACGATATAAGACATCTCCGGATCATCGGATGCTCGAAACACCTCTTCGGACCGGTTAATGATTAGAATCCGGAAAGGGATTCTGTACTCAGGCTTTTGCTGTTTGTTATACTGAAAGAGAGAAAGCGTGCCAAGTTTTGACTCTACCTTACGGTAGTAATCTGCAAGGATTGCTATATTCTGCTTTAAACTTTTGGAGTCCGACGCGGTTTTTTCTATGATGCTGTTCTTGCCGTTTGCAAGAGCGGAAAGCGGACCCAAAATGTCCGCATTATAGTGGATATAGTCAAACACAGAAACTTTATATTCGCTTGGCCTGAAATAGCGAAGGAAATTAAGAATTAGTGCTTGAATGCCCTTTTTTCAAATATGCTTCGTTTCTATCAACATATTCGATAAACAGTTCTTCGGAACTATCAGTTGTAAAGCCGCAGGGACAATTCACCATTTTGGTCGTTTCGTTAAAGTGGTGTCCCAAACTATTTTTAGTGTGCCACAGAGCAGTTGGGGAACATCAAGCGCAAATTGCTGAAAACCGAAAAAGCATCATGCGCTTACGTTTTACAGGCTGTCCCCATGTTTTTGAAATATGTCTCCGTGATTTCATAGTCCCTATGTATAGCTTCAAAAAGGCGGACGAGATCTGCAATGTCATCTCCTTGCAGATATTTTTCACAGGCTATAAGGACTTGCTTCTTCTGCTCGGTTAATTGCTCATCCTCCTGAGTTTTTTTTTTAGGTCTACATTGCGCATTTCAAGTTGTTCCTTGGACCTGATCTGAGAAAGTTCGTTATCCAAATACACAATGTACTGACTTGCCAAATCGATAATCTGCCCTGCGACTGGATCATTTCTGCTATAGGAATTGATTTGCTCAATCATTCGATTAAGACGAGCTATATCTGGACGCTGGCCACCAACGCCAGAAGAAACCAATTCTTTTGAGGAGTTGTCTTTGGCAATCCGGTAATACTTCAGGACATCTTCTTTGACAGCAGAAACTCGGCTACGCTCCTGATCCCATTTTTGCTGGACGCGAGAATACTCCAAAGAGAACCTGCTGGCAAGAGATTTCTTTTCAGCTTCAAAGCGAACGAAATCTTTATGCAGTTTTACAAAAAGTCGCGTTTATGGCATTAAGCTGTTCCTGAATAGTCATAGTCTATCTACTCCTGAAAATCAGAGGACGCTCCATTTTATCTTGTGAGCGCTGCAATATCGTTCTACATAACTGTTATTCTTAATGGCAATTTCAATGTTGTCGGCGCAACCGATAAAAGCGCCATCGCCAATAAACTCAATGTTATCTTGCATTGTTATTTTCCGTAAAGATGCGCAATCCTTAAAAAGCTGCATGCCCAATTCGTTTTACGCTTTTCGGAATGCTTATCGCTTGATAGCGGTACATCCGCAGAAAGCATAATCACCTATCTCTTGTATGCCGCGGGGGAGCATTATACTAAAAAGATGGTTGCAATACTGAAATGCGCGCTCTCCAATTGTTTCTACACTGCTTGGTAAGACGAGTGATGAGAGCTTTTCGCAGTATTCGAAGGCTTTGGCCCCAATGGATTTCAGATTGCTGGTAAATGTTATCGTCTCAAGGTTAGCTGTTCCGCAAAAAGCTCCATCTGCGATGTGTTCAACGGAATCTTCAACAATATAATTCACACCTTGATATCCTGAAGGAAACCGAATTAACTGTTTTCGATCTTTGGAGTGCAATACTCCTTCAATTGTTGAATAGAGCGCATTGTGACGGTCAATTTCAAAGCTCTCAAGCTTTTCACAAAAGACAAATGCGTTCCTCGGTAGGCCAGATAAGTTACTTGGTAAAATAATAGAGCAAATATCGATCCGCTCGAATGCTCGTGATTGAATGGTGGTGATTTCACGCGGGATATTGCACTTACTCGAAGCACTTCTGGTCACTGCATAAGCGTTTTGTTCTTCTTATCGATTAACATCCCACCAACAACCGTGTACTTGGAGTTCGGCGGTATTTGAATTGTTTCCAAAGAATCGCACCCGGAGAATGCGCCTGCCCCAATTGCTCAATCGCTGCAGGTAAAGATACCTGCTTTAAGTGTATACAATTCAAAAAGGCTTGGGGCTTAATTTCCCTGATAGCCTGTGGAAGAATCAAGTTCTCAAGCGTCGGATTTGCGGCAAAAGCTTGTATCCTATTACCTGATACTGATTCAAAAGAGCTGGCAGATCTGCATTGTTCGAAAGAATAGTCCCCTTTATAAGTTCCAATGAGTGGTCTTGTTTAGGTGCAGAAGCGTTGATTTTTTTCTGCGGCAGTTCAGTAATCCTGATACCAAGCGCATACGAGATAGAATCAACTGCAAACTGAGCTGCTTCTTCTGTAACCCAAGTAGCATCCACCAGGCAACGAATACAGCGATTGACGCACAACCTTAGCTCACTGGAGTCCCGATCCCGAGCCTTTAATAGATCACCACCGATTCCTTCTTCCAACGCTGAGACAATGAGCTTGCGCTCTCTGGTCTGCCCAGGGGCATAATCCATCAGAAGGGCGTTTATACGTCGGGAATCATCAAGGATTTCTGTACCATATGTCTCAATTACGGCATACAATGCTTGTTTGAAGTTTTCCTTTGCATTTCCCATAGAATACACATCCCTAACACAAACCAGGTCACATCTTTTACATGTGGGTTATTTATCGAATATTGGATTATAGCCAAGCAACTTAGCTGTTTTTTCAATGCGTACTTTTTTGACGGCAATCGATTCTTTGATCCCAAATGGAATAGCAAGAATAATCAGCACGCAAGAAAGAATTAGAAGAGTCTCCATTTTGATTCTCCTTCTTTGAGAGAAGTGCAGATATACCTGTGAATTCACCACAGATATATCTGCACCATCAACTCATATATCTGTTTGCAATTGCGTGTCACTGGCATCAGTTGGTGCCTCTGTGGCATTATTTTCTTCGGCACCTTCCTGCTCGGCACATGGTGTAACTTCTTCCGTGGCTTCGCTATTCTCGGATGCCTCCTCTGCAACCAATTCCTGCTCTGCAACGGCAGCCTCAACTGGTGCACTGGGAACGGAATCTTGCATTTCGACCGAAGCAACACTTAAATCTTGGGCTTCTGTATTGTCGGTATTATCAGATTCAACTTTTTCTTCGGCAGCCTGTTCAGCGTCGGCTGGCGCAGTTGAAGGATCGTTGCCGAACGGAACAATTTTAATGATTTTCAACTCTTCCGAGGCCAGTCCGGTATTTTGCTGTGTCGCAGTTGGAGCGTTTCCAGCATTATCGAGAATAATACGAGTACCACATTCCCCGCAAAACTTCATTCCCGATACAAGTTTAGCTCCGCAGTGACTGCAGTATTTAGGCGATACAGCTCTCTGTGCCTGCTGTCGCCGGAGCTGTTCTGCTCGTTCAGCTTCGACGCGCTTGCGCTCCTCCTCCAATTTCTCAGCAGCTATGCGGGCATTTTCTTCAACTCTCGCTTTTTCCTTGTCTTTATCGAACTCTCTGACTGCATCAATTTCTCCGATTTTATCCAGATCAAGGACTGCAGCAATAGAAACATCATCGCCGCTACCCTTTGCAGAAAGGCGAGGCAGGTAGTCACTGAGGTCAGTCACTGCACTATCAAAGTCAGATGAGGCGAAAGAGTATAGAACCGTTTTATAAAGGTTATTGAGCTGCTCCTCGGTACTGAAGCAATCATCTATACCATCCGATCCGACAAATACTGCAACAGGCAGTTTCTCAGAGAAAAAGGATCGAAAACGATTCAGCGCATCAGAATCGCAAATGGAAGTTGTGGCATTCAGAAAGCATTTTTCGTCCCACGGAATCGGCTGGACAAATTTACCCTCGGGGTTTACAGCAACGCACTTTCCATCTCCAATATGGATTCCAAACCAATAGTTTTCCGTGCAGGCCACTGCAATCAGGGTTGTTCCGTACGCACTTTCGATACGCTTTTCTTGGAGGTATTTACGCTTAGCACGATCAGATAAAACAGCAATTTCGCTTTCTGTAAAGGGATGGGATTCATAATGCGCATACACCGCTTCATTCCAGGCGCTGATGATACTTGCCTCCAAATTGTGAATCAGCTTTTGGTGGTGCCGTACAAGTTCATCTTTGTCTATATTTTCAATAAAATTGAGAATGTTTGCTTTGGCAACTGCACAAGCAAAAGCAGAGCCGCTTGCACTGCGAACATAATCATCTCCGCCATGTCCGTCGCAAACAATTGCTATGGCACAATTCTCGTTATAAAAACTTTCAGAAGCGTCCTGGCACTCTTTGTTCTTTTTAATGTGGCTTGCCCCTTGTGAGGACAAATGAAAGGCTTGCATCCGCATAAGAAACCTCCCTTATTACCACTGAATGCCGTCGTCATCAAAAGAATCCCACTCTGCAGCATCTGCGGCCTGTGCCTGAATTTCCTTTACGAACTCATCCTGCTTACTTGCGACATCAGTTCCCTCGCCACTCGTTGCGGAATCGTTCGCATTAGAATCGGAACCAGCGTTGGAACTCTTGCTTCCGATTTCGGAAGCGCGAACACTGACAAACTGAATCCACTTCTTTAGGGCTTCGGGAGTATGAACGGTAATAACTGATTCTACATTTCCAGTAAAGTCTGCAAGGACAGTTTTGTTGGCATCCTCTCCGATTGCAACTGCTACCTTGATGGCCTTTTTGAACCAGTTGTTTTGCTTTAGCTTTTCCAAGCCATGCTTGTAGTTGTCAGTAGGCTCGCCATCAGAAAGAAGGAAAATTGCCGGGGCAAAAGATCCTGTTGCATCGCTCATAAATGCGCTTCGTGAAAGCTTTTCATTCAGTTGCATACAAGCGGCACCGAGATCAGTAACGCCGGATGCATCGAGATAATTCCAGCGGAAATTTTCTGCAGCTACAGGTGCACTATCGATCCATCTGGCACCAGTAGAGAAGGAAAGTGTAGCTACTTTGATCTGCGCGTCAGCATTGCTCTCAGAAATATCTTTCAATTCGGGAACGACCTCTTCAATTGCGGAGTTAACCGTACCGATTTTGGCGCCGCTCATACTGCCGGAAGTATCAACGACAAAGAAAAAGTACCATTGTTCTTCTCGGCACTTCAACGACTTCATCATAGAGTCCCATAATTAGTCTCCTTTTCAGATTACTTCTGCAACGTTTCCATTGCCAAAGTTGATTTTTTTATTCCTTTACCGAGTTTAATAACCTGGCCGTTGGGGTAACCCTTTGCTGGAGCCATTCGGGAGAATGGCTTCCCAAGTCTTATTGAATCGTTTCTCAAGCCTAACAGAGAGGGATTATTTCGGCTGGAAATAACTTCTCCCTTTGCCTCTTTAAAATCATCACTGTCATACTGAACATGGCAAGCATATAGTTTTTTGCCTGGTGCCAAAGCTGCATGATACTTTTTCACCTTGAGAATAGGCGGACGCTCGATACTTTTGCCGCAGTTGATGCACCTGCAACTCTGCTGGGAAGGATCAATAAAGGTCTCGCTTCCGCAGCTGCATTTAATCGTCAGGTCACGGAGTGTAGTGAAGACCTCTTGCCATTCTTTTTCGATAACACGGTGAGTTGTATCATTTCCAACCATTACTTCATGGCTGAAAGCTTTTTCAAATGTCTTTCTAACGAATGCGGGATATAGCGGCCAAAGTTTAATCTCGTTTGTATGGACACCACGCACAGGGCGATTAGCGTCGTTTGCTGGATCCCAAACAAACACAGGATCGCTTCCATAGAACTTGCGCTCCAGCTCTTCTGTCAGGCACGGGCACATGGTTCTTTTGCCTTCAAGGGGATGGTTCAGAAAAAGCAGCATATACAAAACAACAGCCAAAGAAAATCGGTCTGTGTGACTATCAGGCCGCTTTTGCCCCATGACAACTTCTGGCGCCATATAGCGGCACTTTCCGGCAATTCCGAGATTCTCACCATAGGGTGCCACATTATCGTTATCGCAAATCAGTACATCGCCAGTTTTCGGGTTAACAAAGAAGTTTCCGTCGTTCAAATCCTGATAGCTGTAGCCTCTATTGTGAAGTTCACGGAAGCCGTTTGTAATGCAGAGGGCAGTATTGATAAGAGCCTCAATATTGGCAAAATGGACTTTCGCAAGCAGGAACAAAGAGAAATCCTTGTATTCTGGGGGGCGTAATTCCATTAAGTAACCAAAGCTTCCCTCAAAATATTCGGTGATTTCCAAAGGCCACAAAAACGCACCTGTTGGAGTCCCTTGCTTAATATTGTTTTGAATGTTCCGATAGAACTTATCTGCATTATTTAATTTGTTGCCGAAATACCATTTCAGCGCCAGGGGCTTTCCGTTATAGTTGACTTTGTAAACAACACCCTGACCGCCTTCACCCAGCTTCTGAATGACTTCCAGTTCACCGCCAGAGACTGTTTTGATTCTTTGCCCCTTTTGGAATTCTTTCATTGAATGTCTCCTCTTTCAACACAACCAGCCCAAATCAGTATTTGATTTGGGCTGGTTGCTAATTTTTATACGTTTGCGCCGAAAGAGCGGCAAATAGCTTCGAGGCCACCCTGATATCCAGCAGCAACGGCGTTGAACTTCCACTCACCATTCTTGAAATAAATCTCAGCAACGACAAGAGCGGTCTCAATAGAGAACTCTTCCTCGAGATCAAACTTCAAAACGGGCTCACCAACTGTATCAAATTCATCAGCAAGCTTTGCAATTCTAATATATGCGTTGGAAACCTGGCCGAAGTTCTGGTGGCGTGCCTCTGCATCATGGATCGTGACGCAAATGGCGATTTTCTTGATTTCACTGGGGATCTTGCTAAAGTCGATCATGATGACTTCGTCATCACCATCGCCATCGCCGGTCAAATTATCGCCAGTATGTACAACGGCACCATCGCGGCCGTTGAGGTTATTATAGAATACGAAATCTTCGTCGCGCAGCAGTTTCCCGTTCTCACCCAGCAGGAAAGCGGAGGCATCCAGGTCGAAATCTGAACCACCGTCGTAGCGATTCGTATCCCAGCCAAGTCCAACAAGGGCCAGCTTCATGGAATTGTCGAGAGAAACTCTCTGTCCCTTTTGCAGATTGATTGCCATAATATTTTCCTCCTAATAGTTTTTTGTTCCTTAAATATAGAGACGAATCAGAGAATCCAAGCGACTGGCTTCCTGAACGGGCTGGCCAATGGCATTAAACTTCCAGTCGCCATTTCTCTTATAGATTTCACCGACAACAAGGCCGGTCATGCCATTATAATTTTCGGACAGATTAAAACGGCAGATCTCAGTCCCTGTGTCCACATCTACCAAGCGAATGAACGCATTGCGAATCATTCCGAAGTGCTGGTTGCGTGCACGTGCATCGTAGATGTTGACTACGAACACCATCTTTTTCGATGTTGGAAGGAACCATAGGCAAGTTCACCATAATCTGTTCGTCGTCACCATCTCCAGCACCCGTAAGATTATCACCCTGATGAACAATAGCCCCACTGTAATGCCGCAGATTGCCAAAATACACACAGCATTGCTTGATGTCCGTGCTGACAATCTTGCCATTTGCTCCGCAAAGAATGACGGATGCATCGCAGTCAATAGGCTGCGGCTGGCGGAGACCAAAGAGTCCGCCACCACTGCGCGGAGCTTCATCCCAGCCTAAGCCGACCATCACACGGTGAAGCCCGGTTCCGCCGGCACCGCCTTTGGACAAATCAATTTTTTGCCCCTTTTGAAGATTGATACTCATTTTCAAAGCCTCCTCTTGTTAATCAGCGAATGCAGCAACAACATTTACTAAGCTTTCGACTCTGGCTGCATTTCCATCTGTGATGAACTCCCATCCGTTGTCAGTCCGCATCAATGCCCCTGCTACCAAAGCGGTCATGTTATAATAGTTTTCGCTCAGCTCGAAGCGGCACAGCTCGACATTGTGCTCATAATCGACAACGCGAATAAACGCATTGCGAATCATTCCGAAGTGCTGATTACGCTTGAATGCATCGTAAATATTAACAGCAAACACAATCGTACCAACTTCCAGAGGGACATTCTGCAGATCAACAAAAAATCTGCTCATCATCGCCTTCACCGGCACCGGTCAGATTGTCGCCCATATGGCGAATCGATCCGCCGGGCCAAACGAGGTTGTTGAAGAACACGGTACACTGCTTAATATCATTTGTGTGATTCAAGAGTTTCCCATCATAGCCGAGCAAAATAGCAAATGCATCACAGTCAATGTCTTGAGGTTTCGGAGCAAAAAGCCCTCGTTTTTGAGGAACTTCGTCCCAGCCCAGGCCGACCATAACCTTGTTCAAACCACTGCGGCTTTCTTTTGACAGATTAATCTTCTGTCCTTTTTGCAAATTGATAGACATGGCTTTTCCTCTCTTTCTTGAATTGAAATCTATTGATTAATGAAGATTTTTGCGCATAATCAGTTTCCTGACCATATCAATAGGAATGACCATAAATGCCATTACTACGCAGATTAGCCAGCTGCGAGCATCAAGGCTTTCTACACTAAGCACTTCGCCGCCGAAGGTAACAAAAGCGAACTGCAAAGCGAAGATAGACAGCATTACACCAATGAAGGTTTTATTTCGCCCCAAATGTTCAAACACATTCACATGGCTGGTTCGTGCATTGAATGTCGACATCGCCAAAGAGGTTTCTGATTGCAGGTACAAAGAGAATGGAGAGGCAAATACCGGTAATATACAGTGCTCCAACTAAAATCTCGGTCATCATTTCTTTGCTGATAATGCTTTCAGAACGAGGCACAGGCTTGTCCTTCATATACTCTTTCAGTGCCGGTTCGCTGCCAAACGCAATAGCTGCCAGCGTATCCATTGCAAGATTGATCAGCAGCAATTGAATAACAGTGAGAATCACGTTTTCGCCCATGAGCGGCCCGAGGAAACAGGTTAGGACCGCCGCAACATTAACAGTCAGCTGGAAAATCAAGAACTTTCGAATGCTCTTAAACATGGTTCGACCATAAAGAATGGCTTTTTCGATAGAGGAGAAATTGTCATCCAAAATGGTAATATCTCCAGCTTCTTTTTCAACTTCTGTACCACTGCCCATTGCGAAGCCAACATCGGCTTTCTTAAGTGCAGGGGAATCGTTTACGCCGTCGCCAGTCATACCGACTACCATATTAAGCTCCTGCGCGATGCGAACCAGGCGACTTTTATCTGTCGGAAGCGCTCGAGAAACAACTCGCAAATGAGGGAGAATTGCCTTGAGTTCTTCGTCACTCTTTTCCGCCATTTCTGCAGAGGTAAGTGCGACATCTTCGGGGGCAGACAGCAACCCAGCTTCCTTGGCAATAGCGACCGCCGTTTCTTTGCGATCTCCAGTAACCATGACAACTTGATGCCTGCGTTTTGCACCTCTTTAATTGCGTCGGCAGCTTCTTTTCGAACATTATCGCGAATGCTGATTACGCAAATAAGAGTCAGGTTAGCGGAATCATTATCACCGTCAGCCTTGGCAACAGCCAACAGCCGCATAGACCGTCCTGCCTGTGCATCAATGTATGTAGTTAGATAGTTCTTCTCGACAAGCTCTTTAACATTGCCGTTCTCATCTATATAGTGAGAACATTTTTCGATGATTTTTCAGGGGCACCTTTGGTATATGTGACACTCTTGCCATCATGGACAAGTGTGACGCTGGAATACTTCTTGGCAGAATCAAAAGCATTGAAGTTTCGGACATCTTCTTTACTCATTCCATTGTCAGCCTTTGCATCAACGAGAAAAGCCATCAACGCTCTGTCCGTACTATTGCCGCCAATAATTTGTCCATTACTCGCTACCGCACTGTTGTTAACGCCAATACCAGTGACAACATCTGCGGCAAGTGCAGGAGTCATCTTTGCCAGCGAATCAAATACTCGGACATTTCCAGTGGCCATTTCAACAACGGAAAGACGTCCTTCCGTAATTGTGCCAGTTTTATCGCTGAAAAGAATACTTAAGCTGCCTGCAGTTTCAAGGCCGTTGATCTTTCGGACAAGAACATTGTCTTTTGCCATCTTCAAGCTCTGGAATGAGAGCAAGATGGATGTCAGCATTGGCAAACCTTCGGGGACTGCACAGACAATAATGGTTACGGCAATCGTAATTGCATCCATGATGAGACGAATCCACTCAAAAACCCCATTTGGCATGTTGCCAGTGAGAAGGGTTTTAGACATGACTCCAATAACGATAGCAATTGCACCTACATAGCCGAATGTAGAGATTTGCTTCGCCAGCTTGCCAAGTTTGACTTGAAGCGGGGTTTCGCGAGTGTCTTCTTGAACCTCCAAAGCAAGTTCACCAAACAGCGTCTTGTCTCCGACGACTTTGATTTCCATGTAGGCTTCACCGCCACAGACAACCGTTCCGCGATAGGCGTAATACTTGTTTAACAGATCCTTGATATCATAGTCGGTATCGGCAGGAAGCGTGATTTTGTCAGCTTCCTCTGTCTCACCATTCAAAGCAGCTTGATCAACTTTGATGGCACCCTCTATGACAATACCATCAGCCGGAATTTTGTCACCCGCTTGCAGATACACAATGTCTCCGACAACAACTGCGCTGACATGGATTTCTTGCAGTTTACCGTCACGAAGGACTTTGGCCATTTCTTTGGCCTCTTCCTCTTCTTTGAGTGCTGATGCCTTTCCTTCTTGCTTGTTCTCACTGATCGATGCAACACCGTTAGCAATTAAAATTGCCACAAGAATGCCGACGGGTTCAAACCACTCAGACTGCCCCAGGAAGAAGAGCACAACTTGCACGACAAGTGCAACAAGGAGAATCATGATCATGGGGTCCTTGAAGCCTTCAAGGATTTTCTTCCATAGCGGATCTGGCGGAATTTGTGTCAGAGTATTTGCGCCGTGTTGCTGTCGGCTTTCTTCGACTTGTTTTGCTGTCAAGCCAGGATGTTTCATTTCCAGTTTTCCTTTCTGTCTTTTTTTTAGTATGATGGACTATTTAGCTGTTGATAAAAAAACGGTAATGATTTCAGCCAGGTCAATTTGGCTTGTCAAACGGTATAGGAGGCACATCAAGGCGCCAACAATTGTCCAAAAAGCTATAACGAAAAGGACGGATTTAACAATGGTCCGCTTGGACAGCTGCATTGCATCCTCATCTCCTTTCCCGAATAGTTTGTTTTGGTTGAAATCTAAGCCCATTTATCGAATACTTTATATGCCGCACATTTTGCTCATTAATTCCTTCGGATATATGCTCAGAGCTCGCAGCATACTACGGGTTGAGTTATTGGTATCGAAGAACAATAGGAGCGACAAATAGGTATTCCAAGACATTGTGCGTTGGCCAGTTTCTATCGCGTAGTAAGTTTGACGAGATATCCCAATCAAATTTGAGATTTCCCTTGCGTGATGTCTGCTTTGGCGCGGAGAGACGCCAAGTTTTCAGTCATCATCTCAATACAAATGTTCTTATAGCTACGATCAATCTTCCATTTTCCTTCGATCATTACTATCCTCATTCCATCTCTGAATTATTTCGTGAAGTATCTAACTTCATGACAAAAGCCGCCGGATGCCTGCTGCAAGCATCCGGCGGCTTTTTGACGGTTTCTTGACGGCTATAATGTGAGCCGCTGCATGTTGGTTTTCTTGGTGTCCATTGAAGAATGAACGTATCTGTTCAGGGTGATGTTTACGCTGGAGTGGCCCAAAAGCTCACTGAGGGTCTTAACATCAAATCCCAGTTCAATGCAGCGAGTTGCAAAGGTGTGCCGTAACGCATGATAATTTACATCGGTCAGGCCACATTCTTGAGTGTACTTCTTGAAAGTGTACTGCAATGAACGCATGTTTCGATATATCTGTCGCTGCATCCAGTCAATATATATGCTTTAGGATTATGTTTCAGCGACGCAGCGTATTCAAGGACAAAACCAGGCAGCGGAATATCCCGGACGGCTTTTTTGCTTTTGGGCTCAGTTATAACAATCTTCGTTTTTCTTACAGGCCCCTACATCCGTGGCTTGAATGCGCTGCAGAGTTTCCCGAATGGACAAACTGCCTTCCGAAAAATCTATTCTCTCCCATTTCAAAGCGCAGACTTCTCCGATACGGATCCCAGTATACATGCAGAGCAGCACACCGAATTTGGTCAGATTCATATCCCGCATAAGGATATCACAGAGTCTGTGTTGCTCGTCGACACTTAGGACGCGCATATCAAGCTGCGTTTTTTTAACAGTCAACCGGTCGAGATAGCAATTAACTGAGTACCCAGAACAATTCGCATAATCAATCGACCCCTTGATAAGAGTTAAAATATCCGAAACGGTCTTGGGCGCCAAACCACCTTTTTATCGACACGCCCCTTGTTCAAAAGGAAAGAGATGTGTTTTTCGACCGTCTGGGTAGTCAGCTTGCTCGTCGGCAGTTCTTCTAAGTAAGGTAGAATGTGGGCATTTGCAAGATGGACGTATCGGGAATAAGTCGACTCTTTTTATATGAATGCGGGACATGGCAATCCAGTTGCGAAGAATATCCCCGTACTTTGTATGGCTGGGAGAGCAGTCGATGTTTTGCGCTTGGGTAATCCGTCATTTTGTAGAATAATATTAATCGAATCTTGTCGGATTTTGTGTCCTCAAGTTAGATACTTCACGAAAAGAAGCGACGCCTGAACGAGTGCCCATGGCACTCGTTTTTTTTGTTGCAATGCAATGCGGGTTAAAACACTTTTGATACGCTATAAACAAGCACAATTCGATATATGGCTTGAATTGCAGAGCAAAAAACATAATTTTCTGTATTATAGCATAAACCCATGTATGCCTCCAAGGCAAACGGCGTAAAATCGTGGGTTATTTTTCTTCGGTCATCACCTAAAATAATCATAAGATAGGTGGTGAATATCATATGGACACACAATTCGTGCGTGATCGAATTACTCAGCTGAGATTAAAAAAGGGTGTCTCTGAATATCAAATGAGTTATGATCTCGGGCATAGCAGAAGCTATGTTTATAACATATCCTCTGGCAAATCGTTGCCGCCTATGGCAGAGTTTCTTCAAATCTGTAACTATTTTGATATTACACCAAGCCAATTTTTCGATGAATCCGAAGAAAATCCCGCACTCCTGCAAACGGCCATTGAAGAATTGCGAAAGCTGAATGACGATGACTTAATGCTCATCATCGGCAATATTCGTCGGCTGACTCGTGAGTGACCATTCCCTGAAATAACACATTTGTAAGTACAAATCCATGCCTTGCGGGATTTTGCTTTATAGAGGTGATTTGCATTGAAGCCTGAGAGAAAAACAATTTGCAGTTCTAACTCTGGGTAATACGCCGGAATTGCATAGTATATCACCACAAAGTACACATCATTTGATTGCCATATACCATACTGATGAGTTCTACAAGGATAATCAAATGAGGTGTAAACTAATAACATAGTAGGTGGTATATATGTTCAATGCACAAAAACCGAATCCGGCAGCTGATGGCCGAGCGTGGATGGACTATTTATCGATTAGCGCAGGAATCTGGCCTGTCGCAGACAACGATCAGCAATATCTTCAAGAGAAATAACCAACCGTCCCTACCAACGGTAAATGCGATTTGTGACGCTTGCGGAATCACACTGGCGCAGTTCCTTACGGAGAACGATACGGCAAATTCACCTAACGCCAAGAGTGAATTAGATAATAGTGTTGCGGCTCTCAAGGAGGATCAGCGCGAGGCGCTTGCCGCATTCATCAAGACAATCGTATAGTACATAACCGCTCAGCCATACTGTGCGGCTCACAGCAGAGGCTGCCCGAGTTACATTGGACAGTCTCTGTATTTTTTTACAAATCAAAGGGGGCATATTCATGGGCAACAAAATCATGCAGGAAACCACCCCGTTTGTTGAATGCAGTGCATTCCACCGTGGAATGAGCGTGTTGGAGGCCAATCTGCGAAACACCGAGGATTCAGAAGCTATCATCAGTGGCCTTCTGAAAGGTGCGGCTGAGTTTTATGGCGCATCAAGAGCCTCTGTGGTGGAAGCTGACTGGGATCTTGGAATCGGCGTTATTACCTATGAATGGTGCAAAAGATGGTGTGTCGGCGCAGAGAGATATGCTCCAGTGCCTGCCCATGGAGAAGTTCCCGAGATGGAGGAAAGCACTTCGGGCCAATAAACCGGTCGTGATTTCTGACTTGCAAAGATTAGAGAACGTCTATCCAGATGAAGCAGCCTTCTTTCGGGAATATGGGGTGACTACACTGCTGGCGGCACCATTCTCCAAGCGGATTAATCAGGGATTCATTGCCGTGGACGACCGACTCGCTACACGGATGACCCGGTTTTCCTATTCATCGCCTCCTATGCAGTGGTTGTGGAGCTCAACGAAATCAAACAGCAGCAGTCTCTATTGGCTGCAACAAAAGCCTCAAAGTACAATCCGGAGGACATCCATATTAATTTCTTTTGGTGGCATGGAGATCATCAGCTCCAAAGGGACATTGACCGGAGAAGATATTAAAGCGGACCAGTGCTACCTGCTTCTGGCATATCTCATTCTGAACCACAAAAAGAATTTCACTGTTGACACACTGGCAGAGATCATCTGTCCATACGACGAACTCGATTCGCCATATAAGGTCGTCAATAATATCGTTTACCGCCTGCGGCGTACTCTTTCCGTCATCGGGCTCGATAAGCTGGTCATCGGGAAGAATGGTACATTCCAGATCAATCCCAACTTCAATATCCATACGGATTTCGACCGCTTTGAGGATGCCTGCATTCAGTTGAAAACAGAAGAAAACCCGGATATGCGGCATTCCCTCTACCACAGCGCAGTCGATATGTATAAAGGACAGTTGCTCCCAAGATGTGAACATGAACTGTGGCTGATGCAGCTGTCCATGTACTATCAGTCGTTGTACCTGCAGATCACCAAGGGGATATGTCCGGCTGAAGATGGAGTGCAAGGATTATATCCTGGCGCAAAAAGACGGCTATTGATGCTCTGCGCTTCGACCCGAAGGACAGCGAACTGAACATGTATGCGATCCTCGCCATGGGATTTCAGGGAAATCTCTCTATGGCACAGACATACTACACGGCGGCGAAGCCCTATCTGGCGTTAGAGCATGCCGAGGTCATCAAGAAGTATTTGAACATAAAATGAGAGCAACTTGAGGTTGTTCCGGAGGTTGCAGCTGAGGTTGTAGCAGAGGTTACGCAGTAGGTTGCTCCAGAGGTTGCGGAAGAGGTCGTACATGAGGCTGCCCAGTAGGTTGCAGCTGAGGTCATAGAAAAGTCATACAGGAGGTTGTCCAGCAGGTCACGGCTGAGGTTGCCCGCCCGTTATCATTGGTTATCGGATGCGTCCGATAGATGATGCGGGCGGGTGATTTTTTTGCTGTGCAGAAGACGATATTACGCCGTTGGTCACCACAAGGCCGGTTTGCGCCCCTTTGTGCACGGATCTGTACGGCCCTCCTGCGCCGCGAACCGTCTATCATTCTAATATTGCGTCCTGCTCCCGGAGCCATTGTGCTCCGGGAGCTTTTTGCATTTCAGGGGCACTTTTGCCGCGCTGCCGTCGCCCTCCGTTTTCGAGATTTGATTCGCCACCAAATCTTGAAAAAACGGAGGAACAATATGTTCAATCGAAAGAGCATCTACGCTCTCAATAAGAAAGATCCCAACGCCATCGTCTATACGGATGCTGATGGTAATTTGATTCGCCTGACCCGTGATGACTTTTCCAACGAGGAGGAGTTCCTGCGCTGGAAAAAGATATCCGATATGGATTATCACGGAGAAGAAAAAGTTGACCACCTGTACTATGATGGCACGCTCCCGCTGGAGAGCTTGGCTGAGGAAGTAATTGCGGTTCCGTCCGCCGAGGAAGGTTACATCACAGAAATTGACCTATCCGAAAGACATCTTCTGGAGAATCTTTTACTGGAAGGAATGGGAACTAAATTGACCGAACGCCAGCGAACGAGGCTCTGGCTCTATTGCATAAATGGAGTAACAGCGGCAGAGATTGCATCATTTGAAGGCATAGCACAACAGAATGTCTCAAAGTCAATCGCTTCCGCAAAAAAGAAATTGAAAAATTTTTGAAAAACAGGGTGTGAAACCCTCCTTTTTCCCGCGATAGGTGAAGGGATAATTTTTCTCCCTGCTATGAACCTTGATAAACACCGTCTCAGGCGGTCATATCCGGCAACTTGAATACATTAGCTGACGGAGCCAGCGTCAGGCCGAGTGCGCGATGACCACCTGTGCGGAGCAGCTCCGCATCAAAGGACGGCCAAGTAAGGTGCAGAGCGATACCCACTCAGGCCAAGGCAGCCTTGGCAAGCTGTCCCCGCCATGATCCCGTCAGCCCACAATGATACTCCTGTACGCAGCTTCGAGAGCTCGGAGGGGTGAAACTCCCGTGATGTGCGCCAGCACAGTTCAAGTTGCCGCCCCGCCTGGGGAAGTAGTGTCAAGTACAGGCAAAGGAAAATATATACCGCGCAGACCAAAGCTGTGCGCTATGGCCTGCGCGGATTCCTTTACTTAGTTTGTAGCAGGAGAAAAACGGAAGCTACTATGGATAATGACAACATCCACTCCGCATACCGCGGAGACATATTCTATGCGGATCTTGAACCGGTACGCGGCTCCGAGCAAGGAGGCGTCCGACCGGTGCTGATTATTCAGAATGACATAGGCAATCGTCATAGTCCCACGGTCATCGTGGCGGCGATTACCAGCCGCATAAAGCATCACCGATTACCGACCCATGTAAACCTGAATGGGCGACAATGCGGATTACACAATGAATCCACGATCATGCTGGAACAGCTTCGGACATTAGACAAGCAGCGCCTGCTTGGGTATGCGGGAACTGTAGGAAAAGGCAAGATGCAGGAAGTGAATGCTGCCTTGGAGATCAGCATTGGGATTAAGGATATACTACCTGACAACAAAAGAAAGCGAGGAAGCGACTATGGTAAATCAGAGCACAGAGAAGAAAAAAAACACCAGGCAGATCCAGATGACCATTGAGGGTCATAAGGTAACGATCAGCTTTGCTCAGGAGGCCAATCCGACCCTCTCTGCTCTGGTACGCAACACCCTGCTGGACGCATATATCCGAAAGAACGGGCTGTGCAGTGAGGAACAGCCTGCATAAAAGAGTGGTTCGGAAATGCTTCTCTTCGTTGTAAAAACGCTTATCATGTGTTATACTATGCAAAGGGGCGTGATGACCAGTGACTTTTGCAGACTCTATTATTCAGCTTCGCAGTGAACTGCGCATTTCGCAGAAGGAACTTGCGGAACAGCTGAATATAAGTGTTGCGACCGTCAATCGCTGGGAGAACGGAAGAACCGAGCCGAATAAAATGACACTGTTTGTGATTCGGGACTTTTGCAAATCCAAGAATATCGCTTTTGCATTTGACACATTGAAAAGTGTTGAGAGGGGTGAGCAAAATTGAATCTCGGACACGAAACCGAAACCTTAGAATTTAAAAAGACTACTGGAGAACTGAAGGAAGGCGTCGTATCAATTGCTGCCATCCTGAACAAACATCAGAAAGGCGAACTCTATTTCGGGATAAAACCAGATGGGACGCCTATTGGACAGCAAATTTCCGAAAAGACCCTACGGGATATCAGTCAGGAGATTGCAAACCATATCGAGCCGAGAATTTACCCGGAAATTGCAGTAGTCCATATTGATGATAAGGATTGTATCCATGTCAGCTTTGAAGGGCACAACACACCATACTTTGCCTATAATGTGGCCAGAATCCGTGTCGCGGATGAAGATAAGGTAATGTCCCAGCAGGAATTGACCGACTACATTATGGAGCGGCAAAGCAGCGAAGGTGTATGGGAACGCAAAGTTTCTGAGTGCTTGACAAGCTCGGTGGACGAGAACTCTCTCAAAGAGTATATCCACCGCGGTCAAGAGTTCGGCAGAATCAGCTTTGATTATTCCGACAGGGATACGGTGCTGGGTAAGTTGAGCTTGACTGCGGGAAGCTACCTGCTGAACGCAGGCATGGTCCTGTTCGGTGAGACACCTTACAATGACCTGCAAATGGCGGTATTCGCCGGAACGGAGCGGCTCACATTTTTGGATATTCAGCGTGAGCATGGAACGATCTTCGAACTCGTTGACCGTGCCGAAAAGTATATTTTCAAAAATATCCGCTGGCGGGTAGAGTTTGGATCTTTGCAACGCAAAGAAATCCCAGAAATTCCTGTGGATGCCGTCCGTGAAGCGCTGATCAATTCGTTTTGCCACAAGGAATACGGAACCGGACAGAACAACGAGGTTTCCATATACAAGGACCGAGTTGAGATTTATAACCCCGGTACTTTTCCGGCAGGCTATGAGCCGGAGGACTTCATCTCTGGTCGAGAGCGCCCTATCCGCAGAAACCCGCTGATTGCACAGACACTTTATTACTCCAAGAATGTTGAGAGCTTTGGTACTGGACTGAAGCGTATTGCTGATGCGTGTGACGCTGCTGGATGCAAATATAAATTTGAGGTTTTGAAGTCCGGATTCGTGGTTGTTTTCTATCGGTCCGACGAGAATTTTGACACGACTGGAACGGATACCACTCCAGTTACCATACCAGTCAACACTCCAGATAAAGATATTCGGAGTAAGATTGTTTCTCTGTGCCTCAATGCCCCTCAGACGCGCGAACAGTTGATGCAAGCCTGCGGAATGAAAAACAAAGCACATTTTCTGAAAGCATATCTGAAGCCGATGTTGGAGACAGGAGAACTCCAGTTGACAGTTCCTGATAAGCCCAATAGCCGGAATCAGAAATATATTGCAGTCCGTCATACCACAGGAGAAGTACGATGAGCAAAGAAATCTATACCTGTGACGCCTGCCACTATACCTTCGAAGCGGAAACTGGATGTGACCAATGCCCGGATTGCGGCAAAAAGCGAGTGCGGCCTGCCGATGAGCAAGAATCAAAGGAATATCTGGAGCGTCAGAAGCACACCGAGAAGTGGAATTGAGAAACTGCGGAGGAAAAAACAAAATGGTTACCAGAGATGATTTGGAGCAGTTGGTAAAGAATCGCGGTCAAGAGGCTGTTGGCGCAGCTGTCGTCAAAATCCCTGACGAGGATGTGCGTCCGGCTCTGATGCTCATGGTTATGATATATCAGAAATCGGACGAAATAAATCGTGAGATATTTCGTCGAGATCAGAAGCGCATTGCTGAATTGGAAGAAGAACTTGAAAAAGCCCGCGCAGAACTCCATCGGTTAGAGCAGGAAAAATAAAATTCTTTTGTCATTACGAGCAGGCTGCAGTTTAAAGCTGCGGCCTGCTTTCTATTCTCGGCAAGCTGGCGCTTGGGCAAAAAGTCTTTTGCTCAAGCGCGATTTTACCGGATCGGAGGCCGTTTCTTTGTTGCTTATATTTCGAGGTTTTGATAGCTATTCAACCTGAAATGTGAGATAATCAAGGTGGCAAAATGCCGTGTACTTTGAAAAGTGAACACATGAAAAGGTGTATCTGAACCTCTCACATTTCTAAATCATTCATTGAGAGGAAGGATACATTATGGCTGAAAGAGTTTGTTGTTCTTATCAAAATGTACTCAGCATCCAGAACAGAGTATGCTGTCTGTACCGCGTCTCCACCACCAAGCAGGTCGACCACGATGACCAGAATCAAGCTGATATCCCCGTGCAGAGAAAAGCCTGCCGTGAGTTCGCAGAGCGGATGGGCTGGACCATCGTGTACGAGGAACAGGAAAACGGCGTGTCAGGCTTCAAGGTCAGCGCCAATGACCGTGATAAAATTCAACTCATCAAGGAATATGCCGAACAGGGCAAATTCGATATTCTGCTGGTGTTCATGTTCGACCGTATTGGCAGACGAGCCGAAGAAACGCCTTTCGTGGTCGAATGGCTCATCAACCACGGCATTCAGGTCTGGAGCGTCAACGAAGGTGAACAGCGAATCGACACGCATGTCGACCGTCTCACCAACTACATCCGCTTCTGGCAGGCAGACGGTGAGAGTCAGAAAACCTCCATGCGTACCAAGGCTGCCCTCGGGCAGATGGTACAGGAAGGCCGCTTCCGTGGCGGTTCCGCCCCTTACGGCTATGACCTGGTACCCAGCGGCACATACAACAAGCGCAAGCATGAGGTCTTCAAACTGGAGATCAATCCTGATGAGGCAAAGGTCGTGCGCATGATGTTCGACCTGTGCGTCGGCTCCGGTTACGGCAGATTTAAAATTGCCAACTTCCTGTCTGAGATGGGCATCAAGACCCGTGACGGGAAGAACTGGCATGAAGCTACCGTCGGTCACATTCTGCATAATATCATGTACACTGGCGTGCTTCGGAGCGGCAGTACACAGTCTAAAGCATTCCCTGATTTGCAGATTATCTCACCGGAGAACTTCGAGCTGGCGCAAAAGCTCATGGCTGAACGAGCCAATGAGTGCAATGCGCTGCGAACCATGCCCCGCAACACCAGGGGGCAATCCCTACTGTCCGGCAATGTGTTCTGCGGACACTGCGGCGGGCGTCTGACGCTGACCACCAATGGGACAACTCGGATCAACGCTGCCGGTGAAAAGGTTGGCCGCAAGCGCATCCGCTATGTGTGCTACAACAAGACCCGCAAGCGCAGTAACTGCGATGGGCAGACTGGCTACACCATGCACATTCTGGACAAGATGGTCACCGACATTCTCCATCAGGTATTTGATCGGATGCGGTCTGTAGAGGAGAACGAGATCATCTCCCGTACCCACCGCAGTGCCATGGTCAGTCTCAAGAAGCGCCTTGCGGACGCCAAAGCAGAGTCTGCTAAGGCTGCCAAGGAATATGAATCACTGAAGCTGGAGATCATCAAAGCCGTGCAGGGTGAGAGTGCGTTCCCGATGGAAGTCCTGTCGGAGCTGGTCAACAATGCCCGTACCAGGATGCTGGTTGCCAATGCTCAATTGACTGAACTCAATGAGGAAGTCGAGAAAAGCAATCAGCGCATCGAAGCCATCAAAGCGGATTACCGCCGCATCATGGAATGGTCCGAGATGTTCGATGGCAGCGACATGGATGTGAAGAAGATGATCGCAGGATACATCATCAAGAGAGTGGATGTGTACTCCGATTATCGCCTGCACATCGAGTTCAACATGAGCTTCGCACAGTTCGAACTCGGATTGGAAACAGAAGTTGAGTATGCAGCACAGGACATTGTTTCATGAAAAAAGCACTGCCTGACAGTGCGCTCATTCAGCCTCTCTAATTGACAACAGTTCCAAAACACGCTAAAATAATCGCAGAAATGCGTGTGGGTGGATTCTGATGGAGATATGGCCCCAGATGCCTGTGGGGGTGCTTAACCGATCACTCGGGAGAGCGCTTGAATGGCATTCAAGAGGTCAGCGGTTCGATCCCGCTTATCTCCACCAAAACAGGGTATTTTCGATGAAAATACCCTGTGTTTTTATAACTTTTGAAGGATATTATTTTCCTAAAACTTGCGCTACTACCAATCTACTACCAATACCCGAAACGGCTACAAAGCGTCGGTGATGCGGCGGAGACTATCCACATCCACGTCCTGATAGTGCCGGAGCATTTCGGCGGAGGTATGGCCGATGAGACGCAGCTTGTCCTTGTCGGGAGCCGGCACGTCCTTAAGCAGCGTGGCAAAGGTATGGCGGCAGCTGTGGGGCGTGTAGCGATGGCGGACGACGCCGTTGCTCTCCTCCATGGGATTGTCAAAGCCGATGGTGTCCAGAGCGGCGTAAAATGCTGTCCGGTAGTCTCGGAGACTCAGGCGTCCGCCGGAGGCGCTGACAAACACAGGCCCGGAGGTCCGGCCGGCCACCAGCCGGTCAATGATGGGCTGGATCTTGGGCGAGATCGTGACGATACGGCTGCGGCCCGCCTCCGTCTTAGCGCCGCCAACAAAGCTCCGCAGTCGGGGGTCGTAGTCCTCGATATCCAGCGCCAGCAGCTCCGAGGGCCGGAAGCCGAGATAACACTGGGCCACGATGTACTCCCCGTAGGGGATAGACGCCCTGGCCTGCTGGAGGGCCTGCACGGCCTCCATGGGAAGCGCACGCTTCTCCTCGGACACGCCGCCGCCCACGATGAGATATTCCCCCAGATTCAGGGTGGCCAGATGCCGGGGGATGGCGTACTTGTAGAGCAGGCCGCAGAGGGCCTTCATGTTCTCCCTGGTGCGCTTCCCGGCGGGGCAGTCATCCATGCACTCCTGCAGGTCGTCCACGTCGATGTCGGCCAGCTGAGCGCTCCAGAGGGGGCGGAAGTGCTTGATGGCGGCACGGTAACAGCCGAGGGTGGACTCACCGGCCCGGTGGGTGGGATACCACTTGTCGTACAACTCTTTGTAGGTGATGTGCCGACTGCGCTCCTGTGCCGGAGTGACGGCCAGCAGCGGCAGATACTCCAGCGCCTCCTTTTTGGTGCGGAAGCCGGACTTGGAGCGAGTCTTGCGGTGGATGCTGCCGTCCTCGGCGGTATACCAGCCGCAGATCCGCACGGCGATCCATGTCTTGCTGGGCAGCTGGTAGACGCTGCCGGTGCCATTGCCACGGCTCCGGGGGCGGCGGGTGATATCCTGCTTGGCCCCACAGGACAGGCAATACTTGGAGCCGTCCGGCAGGGCGGTGCGGCATTTGCGGCAGACCATAGGCGTTCCTCCTTCTATCATTTCAGCCGTTCCGGTGTTCGACCGGGGCGGCTTTCATGCCCGGCACGGTGCATATTTGCCGATGCCGGGGGAGATACTTACACTATAGGGCAGCTCCGGGCATGGTGTCAAGGGGCTCCGGCGGCGGGACGGGTGTAGTATATCACGATATTTTGGACTGAATCCCGGCCAAAATGGGACACAACGCCCAATATGTGCTACAATGGCGGCGGAATGAGGAAAACAATCAAAAGGGAGCGAGAGCGATTGGAGCTCTCACAGCGCCAGCTGGCGGCGCTGGTAGGCGTCGGGAAAACCACCATCGGAGAGATAGAGAGGGGGGAGAGACTGCCGAACGTGGTAACGGCTATCCGCATTGCCAAGGCACTGCACACCACCGTCGAGGAGTTATGGAGCGAGGACTATTATGGACAATAGACAGATGTGGATGGAACAGATCCTCCGGTTGCTGGAATTGGCCACGGAGGAGCAGCTACGGGTCCTTTACACGGCGGCGCTGTACATAGTGTGAGGGCGGCGCCAGAATCCCAAACGCTTGGGATTCTGGCAAGAGAGGGCGGCGGGACCGCCCCTTTTCTTTGAAAAAAAATACGTATAAATACGTAAGAAACTATTGACATACGTGCGAATACGTGCTATAATACATAACAGAAAGGAGGTGAGACAGTGCGATATGCCGAGCTGACAAAAGAGCTTCGGGCGGCAGGTTGCTACATACTCCGACACGGAAAGCAGCACGACATATGGTATAGTCCGATTACCGGGAGACAATTTTCAGTGCCACGGCACATGAGAGAAGAAGTCCCAGCTGGAACGCTCAAGTCCATTCGGAAGAGTGCGGGGCTGTAAAGGCCCCGCCCCCTTCCGGGGCATAATACATAGAAACAGAAGCAAGAGCAACGAGAACAAAAACCACAAGATTAGGAGGAACATTATGGCCAAATATGTGTATCCGGCAGTTTTTACACATGAGGCGGAGGGGGCTATTCCATCACCTTCCCGGATTTGCCGGACTGCGCCACCTCGGCGGAAACGCTGGAGGAGGGGAATTGAAATGGCGGCGGATGCGCTTTGCCTGATACTGTACGACATGGAGGAGGGCGGAGCCGTTCCGCCGGAGCCCTCCGATGTAAGGAGTATCGTCTGCGCCGAAAACCAGTTGGTGACGCTAATCCGCTGCGACACCATCGAATATCGGAAGTTTTTTGACAACCGAGCGGTGAAAAAGACTCTGACCATTCCGGCGTGGCTGAACACTATGGCGGAAAGACAGGGGGTCAATTTTTCCATGATCCTGCAAAATGCACTGAAAGCGGAGCTGCATATTTAACGGATGACAAGCAAGAGAGCGGAGACCGGGCGGTCTCCGCTCTCTTTTGCTGTGCTCAGACATTCAACTGCTGCGGTAGGCGACAAGGTCCACATCTACCAGTGACACAATGCCGCCGGCGGGACAATCCACGTGCTGACTGGGGGCGGGGAAGGGCTTTCCATCGTCCTCCATATCGATCCCCACCAGGCCCATAGCATCACGGGCCATGGCAATGGCTTCCGCCAAATCTTCGCCTTGGGTATTGATCTCCAGATCCGGCACGTAGGCCATATAGCCGCCTGCCGGGTCCTCCGTAAAGATAACGGGATATACAAGTTTCATGCGATTACCTCTTTTGCCTTATCCGAGGTGCAGCTGGGTACGCAGGGCATCTTGCAGCACCTGAGAAAAGTTTACATTCCGCTCCAGCGCAGCGGCATTAAGCCAAGCGGGGAGGGTGACGGTGCGGTTGACGCTGCGGTTGACCCGTGCCAAGCGGACGGAGGGCATATACACATCCACAAGGACGGCCCGTTCGCCGTCCTCCAGCTTTACATCGGCCAGAGGGGTGGGGGCGGGGATATCCTCGCCGTCCTCCTCCAGTCCGCAGAGGACGCAGCCCAGCAGCTCCCGTGCAGACAGCAGCGCATCCGTATCGTCGGTGCCGCTGGTGGCAACATCCAAATCAGGGAAGGTGACGGCGATCTCCTGATCCGGAGCATAGCTAAAGACAGCGGGATAGAAATAGCGTTCGACCTGTTTCATAAAATGACCTCCTATTCGAGTAAGTCAGGAGGTCTGGGTTACCGGAACAGTAACCCAGACTGTCGTTCAATGCTGGCGAGGGTTTTACGGGGGATGTCCTTGTCGGGGTGCTTAACAGTAACACGGCCCTTTTTGGTGGGGTGCTTGAACTGGTGGTGGCTGCCCACTACATTGACCTCGAACCAGCCATCCGCCTTCAGCAGTTGAATAACCTCCCTTGACGAGTAGCTCTTCATAAGTATTTCCTCCTGACAATGATATAATAACGCATATAATTATATTTGTCAATAGGGAAAAACAAATATTTTTACACATTTGAAGCAAGAGAGCGGAGACCGGGAGGTCGCCGCTCTCTTATTTTGCGTCGGTGGGGGACTCTTTGGCCTGCTCCTGAAGCAGCTTACGGGCCATCTCTTCCATGAGCTGCCATTGCTCCGGGGTGAGGCGGGCCAGGACGGAGACAAAGCGCCGCTGGAACTCGCTGGAGGGGTCCCGGATCACCGTGGCGGCGAAGCGCATGATCTCCTCCTCACGGGATAGGTGCATCAGCATCTCACCCTCACCGGTGCGAAGCCAGCGCTCGTTGACGCCGAACTCCCGGCAGATGTCCACGATGGTGCGGTCGCTGGGTGTTCCGTCCTTTGCGAGACGGGAAATGTGCTGCTGCGAAACGTTAATCCTTTCGGCGAATGCCGTTTTGGTAAGTCCGCTGGCCCGGATCACCTCCGCAATGCGGGTATTGATTTCGCTCATAATTCACCTCCTTGTCATCATTAAACCACGGAATATAACATCTGTCAAGAATTTTCACACTTGAGGAGTAAAATAATGATTGACAGTACGCATTAAGTGCGGTAATGTACAACTAAGGTGTGGCGCAACACACCTGCCGGGCACCTGCTACTGCTTGTGATTGCGTTTGATGCGCTGGTTGTAGAACTCCCCGACAGAGTCTGCGTGTATAAATTCCAAATACAGTTCCGGGCGGATGTTGTTGTAAAGTATAGACCCGGCCGGACTTCGTGCGGACGAAAAGCTGATCCCGGAAGGGCAGATAGCCAACATGGGATATGTAGGAGGATTCTACAGCATAGAGCGTAATCACTTGCCCGTCATGGTAATAGGGGCAGGTGCTGGCCGGGTTGAGCTTGGAGGGCGGTTTCGGGTCCGGCCTGATTTTAATAGGCGGTTTGGGACCGGGCGCGGAGGATAGCTCCGGCGCAACCTTCAGAGGGTTTATTCTCCGCCTTGTGCTGCAACGCAGGGCGGGGAATGGACTTCACTTCCGGAGTCGGAAGCGGCTTCGGCGGTGTGGGTTTTGGCTTGGGTTTTGGCTGATTGCGCAGGCGGCGAACGCAGAGAAATTCCGTGGGGAGCTTAACTGCGGCATAAGAAAAGATACAGCAGGCGAGGATCGAGAATATAAATTCAAATTCCGTAAAGCACGAATAGAGAATACTTGCGATTGAAATTGCCCAGCCTGCAATTTTCTTGGCATTTCCGGGGTGATTACGGACAGGATGATACCGCAAATACGCACATATTCCCCAGAACACACAATTTGTGGCGAGGACAAGCAGACACAAGCCGCCGCAACTCACAAAGAGCACATAGGAAAGGCCGACAACGGAAACGAGGTTCGCAAAAGCAACGACACCGATGATGGCGGCGTACTTTGGCGTTATGCCAAAGCGATAATTGAATCTACTGTGCGTTTTGGAGTAGTTGTCAACGAAGGGAAGACACATAATGCCGGAGATGACTGAAGCGGTGAGACATATGAAATAAAAGATTATGAGCGGACTGCCCCACACATCGGATAGAAAAGCGGGCGTGCTGTCCGAACCTGCTGAATTGCCTGGACTGCCGCTGTTCCAGCTGGTTCGATCATCGAAGTCGTAAGGGCATTTCCCGTCGGTGTGCTGATGGACTGGGTAGCCATGGTGATAGTGATATTCCCCGGTGGAGTGGTCATAGTGGCCGCCGTTGGCGTCTGTGTCTCCGGGGTGGGCAAGGGCGACCGTGCAACAGGACAAAAGCAGGATGCAGGCGAAAATGGGAATCAGATACCGTTTTCGCATGAAAATACCTCCCTTTGACGACATCATACCACATCGGCAAGGGAGGGGGCAAGGACGAACTGAAAGGGGGGTGAGGACATGAGCGTTGGAGAGCGGATCCGGCAGCTTCGATGGAAGAAAGGGGTGAAGCTGGGGGAGCTGGGAGCGAAGGTAGGCCTGACGGCGGCGGCCATGAGCCGGTACGAGCTGGGACAGCGGAGGATATCCGTGGAGCTGGCGGCAAGGATTGCCGAGGTGCTGGGTGTGCCGATACAGGCGCTTCTTCCCACAGAGCGAGGCGGCGGGAGCGGCCAGAGGGGAGAGCGGACAATTTCCATTCTGACGGCGCTGCTGCACTACCACGAGAGCGTGGAGGCCGCCATTGCCGGAGAAGCACCGGCGGCGGGACCGGTGGATGAATACGCCGAGGCGCTGCGGGAGGCCATCCGGTGCGTCGAGGAGGTGCATAAAGCATAAAAAGACCTCCCCTGTGCAGATGCAAGGGGAGGGGGGTTACTTATCGGAGGGAGATTCCCTATACTTTGGGATTTCGGTCAATTCCTCTATGCGCTTGGCGGCCTCCTCCTGACCCTGCGGATTCAGGAGCTGGTAGGCTTGACGGACCCGAAAGAGGTTGTCATCGAGCGTATCAAAGAGCGCATCGAAATTGCGAAAGAGAATACAAAAAGGAAAGAACGGCTGCTGCGAGGTCGTTGTGGAGATGGAGCATACCGGGAAAAGAAAAGCCGATAACGTAACCACGCTGGTCAAACTCCACGTCATACTCCTTACCGACTTCGATCTTTCGTTAATTTGCAACACGCAGCGCAGCCGCTGCCTATTTGCAATATAATTGTAAATCAACATCCATCCGATAATCGGGAAAAGGGCTTGCTTTTTCCGACGGCGGTGGGTATAATATTACATTGTTTTAGCGGGTCATCCCGCCGTATTTTTGTAATGTGACAAGGAGTGTGAGACAATGACCGAGGAACGAAACACCGCCGCCCCTGAGACGGAGGAGAGCAGAAACTTTATTTTGAACCTAATCGACCAGGACATCGCAGAGGGTGGTCAGTTCCAGGGACAGACCGTCCACACCCGGTTTCCGCCGGAGCCCAACGGCTATCTGCACATCGGACACTGCAAGGCCCTGTGCATCGACTTCGGCACCGCCGAGAAGTTCGGCGGTCTCTGCAACCTCCGCATGGATGACACAAACCCCGCTAAGGAGGACACCGAGTACGTGGACGCCATCCAGCAGGATATCCATTGGCTGGGCTTTGACTGGGGCGACCGCTTTTTCTACGGCTCCGACTACTTCGAGAAGGACTACGAGTATGCCGTGGAGCTCATCAAGAAGGGGCTGGCCTATGTGTGCGAGCTGACGCCAGAGGAGTTCAAGGCCAACCGGGGTGACATCGGCATCCCCGCTACCTCCCCTATCGGGATCGGCCCATCGAGGAGAACCTGCGGCTGTTTGAGAAGATGAAGAACGGCGAGGTGGAGGAAGGAAAGATGACCCTCCGGGCCAAGATCGATCTGGCCAGCGGCAATCTGAATCTCCGTGACCCCATCATCTACCGCATCCGATTCATCAATCACCACCGGCAGGGTACCAAGTGGTGCATCTACCCCATGTACGACTTTGCCCACCCCATTCAGGATGCTCTGGAGGGCATCACCCACAGCCTGTGCTCACTGGAGTTCGAGTCCCACCGACCGCTGTATGACTGGGTGGTGAGCAATGTCTCCATCCCCTATCACAAGCCCCGGCAGATCGAGTTTGCCCGTCTGGGCATTGACCACACGGTGATGTCCAAGCGCAAGCTGCGCCAGCTGGTGGAGGAGAAGCTGGTCTCCGGCTGGGATGACCCCCGGATGCCCACCCTGTGCGGCCTGCGCCGCCGGGGCTACACCGCCCGCTCCATCCGCAATTTCTGCGAGCGCATCGGCGTGGCTAAGTCCCCCAACACCGTGGAGTACGGCTTTCTGGAGCATTGCCTGCGGGAGGATCTCAACGCCACGGCCCAGCGCACCATGGCGGTGCTGCACCCGGTGAAGCTCACGGTCACCAACTATCCGGAAGGACAGAGCGAGACCTTCACCGTGGAGAATAACCCCACCGATCCCACGCAGGGTACCCATGAGATCACCTTCGGCCGCCACCTGTGGATCGAGACGGAGGATTTTCTGGAGATGCCTATTCCCAAGTATAAGCGCCTGTACCCCGACGGCCCGGAGTGCCGTCTGAAGGGTGCCTACCTCATCCGCTGCACCGGCTGTGTCAAAGACGAGAACGGCCATGTGACGGAGGTGCTGTGCGAGTACGACCCCAACAGCCGGGGCGGCGACCCCGCCGACGGACGCAAGGTCAAGGGCGCTACTCTCCACTGGGTGGATGCCGACAACTGTCTGGATGCCGAGGTGCGGCTGTACGACAACCTGTTCTCCGATCCCCAGCCCGACGGCCCGGACAAGAATTTCCTGGACTGCCTGAATCCCGACTCCCTGATGGTGCTGCGGGGCTGCAAGGTGGAACGCAGCATGGCCGCTGTGGCAGAGGAGTTCGACCGCCGGGAGAACCGTACCGGCGTCAACGCACCCACCTTCCAGTTCATGCGGACCGGCTATTTCTGCATGGATAACCGGGACTGCACGGCGGAGCATCTGGTGTTCAACCGCAGCGTTTCTCTGAAGGACAGCTTCAAGAAGTAAAGAGGAGCTGTCGGAAAACAAAGGCCCGGAGGTCACAGACCTCCGGGCCTTTTGGCTAAAGCCCCTTGGGGGGTATTTTTTTCGGTTCAGCAGCCGCATCACCGTCATCACGGCACCGAACAACACACCGGCCACCGTCCAGATGACCCAACTCCGCCGGGGAGTGCAGCGGTGCAGCCGTAAAGGGGCAGATGACAAACAGCGAGGGCCAACGGCCCTCGCTGTTTTATGCTGTTTACTTTTTCTTGCCGCCGTGGGAGGCCTTCATGCGCTTTTCGTGGTTGAGGATGGTCTTGCGGATGCGGAGATTCTCCGGTGTGACCTCCAGCAGCTCGTCGTCGGCCAGAAACTCCAGACACTGCTCCAGACTCAGACGGCGGGGCGGCACCAGCCGCAGGGCATCGTCGGAGCCGGCAGCCCGCATATTGGTCATCTGCTTCTTCTTGCAGACGTTGACGGTGATGTCCTCCTGCTTGGGACTGACACCCACCACCATGCCCTCGTAGACCTTTACGCCGGGGCCGATGAACAGGGCGCCACGGTCCTGCGCATTGAACAGACCGTAGCTGACGGACTCGCCGGTCTCGAAGGCCACCAGAGAGCCGGTGTTGCGCCGGTTCAGGTCGCCCTTATAGGGGGCGTAGCTGTCGAACACGGAGGCCATGATGCCCTCGCCACGGGTATCCGTCAGGAACTCGTTGCGGTAGCCGAACAGACCGCGGGCGGGGATCAGAAACTCCAGCTTCATGCGGCTGCCCACAGGGGTCATCTCCAGCAGATCGCCCTTCCGGGCGCCCAGCTTCTCGATGACGGCACCCACGGACTCGCTGGGGACATCCACCACCAGCCGCTCGATGGGCTCACACTTCTTGCCGTCGATGGTCTGATACAGCACACGGGGGGGAGAGACCTGGAACTCATAGCCCTCCCGGCGCATGGTCTCAATGAGGATGGACAGACTCATTTCGCCACGGCCCGCCACGTTGAAGGCGTCGGTGGCGCCATCCAGCTCCGTGACCCGCAGGGAGACATCCTTCAGGGTCTCACGGAACAGCCGCTCCCGCAGCTGGCGGGAGGTGACGAACTTGCCCTCACGCCCGGCATAGGGGGAGTCGTTGACGGAGAAGGTCATCTCCATGGTGGGAGCGGAGATCTTCACGAAGGGCAGAGGCTCCACACAGGAGGTGGCGCAGATGGTATCACCGATGGTGATATCGGGGATGCCGGACAGGGCGATGATGTTGCCGGCGGTGGCCTCGGTGATGGGCTTCTTGCCCAGTCCCTCGAACTCGTACATGGAGACGGCCTTGGCCTTCTTGGCGGGGGCGTCGGGGTCGTGGTAGTTGCAGACGGCAATCTCCTGATTCTGCTTCAGCACACCACGCTCGATGCGTCCAATGGCGATGCGCCCCACGAACTCGTTATAGTCGATGGAGGACACCAGCATCTGGAAGGGCTGATCCAGATCCGCCTCCGGGGCGGGGATGTAGCTGAGGATGGTGTCGAACAGGGGCTTGAGATCCGTGCCGGGGACGTCGGGGGAGTAGGAGGCCACGCCCTGACGGGCCGAGCAGAACAGCATGGGGGAATCCAGCTGCTCCGGGGTGGCGTCCAGATCCAGCAGCAGCTCCAGCACCTCGTCGATGACCTCGTGGATGCGCTGGTCGGGGCGGTCGATCTTGTTGACCACCACGATGACCCGGTGGCCCAGCTCCAGCGCACGGCTCAGCACAAAGCGGGTCTGGGGCATGGGTCCCTCAGCGGCGTCCACCAGCAGGATAACACCGTTGACCATTTTCAGGATGCGCTCCACCTCACCGCCGAAGTCGGCATGGCCCGGCGTGTCCACGATGTTGATCTTGGTGTCGCCGTACTGGATGGCGGTGTTCTTGGCCAGAATGGTGATGCCACGCTCACGCTCCAGATCGTTGGAGTCCATGACCCGCTCCACCGTGGCCTGATTCTCCCGGTACACGCCACCCTGCTTGAGCATCTGGTCCACCAGCGTGGTCTTGCCGTGGTCCACGTGGGCGATGATGGCTACGTTTCTCAGTTTTTCGTTCTGCAAAGGAAAAACCCCTTTCTTTTCGTGGGTATAGTTTTACATCAACCTTAACAGTATATGCTCTTTTGGAGCCGGATGCAAGAGGTTTTTCACGCTTTCCGGCATTTTTTGTCAGTCCAGCTTCCCTCTGGCGTGGAGGACGTCATCCTGTGTAAGGGTCATCAGGTCCTCCTTGGTGACGGTCTCCATGGCGGCCAGACGGTTATTCTGGGCCACCAGAATGTGCTCGAAGATGTTCCGCACGCCACGGGCGTTGCCGAAGGTCTCCGGGTCGCCGTTTTCCTCGGTGATGTAGTCCCGCACCAGCTCCTCCACGCCGTCCGACAACTGATAGCAGCCCTTTTTGCACTGCATCTTGAAGATATCCAGCATCTCATCGGAGGTGTAGTCCTCGAAGAGCAGGAAACGGTTGAAGCGGGATTCCAGTCCGGGATTGGAGTGGATGAATCGATCCATCAGATCGGTGTAGCCCGCTACGATGACCACCAGATCGTCCCGGTGATCCTCCATGGCCTTGAGAATGGTGTCGATGGCCTCCTGACCGAAGTCGTTCTCGCTCTTACCGTTGAGGGCATAGGCCTCGTCGATGAACAGCACGCCGCCCAGCGCCTTCTGGATGACCTTTTGGGTCTTGATGGCGGTCTGGCCCACATATCCGGCAACCAGACCGCTGCGGTCCACCTCCACCAGCTGGCCCTTGGAGAGGATGTCCAGACTCCGGTAGATACGGGCCATCATCCGGGCCATCATGGTCTTGCCGGTGCCGGGGTTGCCGGTGAACACCATGTGCAGGGACATATCCGTGGTGGGCAGGTCGTGCTGGCGGCGAAGCTTGTAGACGGAGGCCATGTTGATGAGGTTGCGGACCTCCTCCTTGACGGTGGCAAGGCCGATGTAGCTGTCCAGTTCCGCCTGCAGGTCCTTCATGTCCTCCTTGGGCAGGGGCTCCACCACCTCCGTTTTCTCAGCCTTGGCGGCAGGCTGACCGCCGGCGGTCTTGCCATCGGACGGCTGGGCGGGCATTTTGCCGTCGGCGCTGCCCACAGGCTTCCCGCCGGAGGGCGGGGCGGAGGGGGACTTGGGGGACAGGACACCCTCGAAGGGAGTACCCCAGAAATCGTCGCCCATGCTGCGGAGGTTGCGCTCCGTCATGGTGCGGATGACCTCCAGCTGCTGGAGGATGATCTCGTCTTTTTATCCATTGTCGATTACTCCTTTGTCGAGAGTTTGATATGGGCCATGGCCCGGAACAGCAGAGAGGAGACGAAGCCCGTGAGGGTTCCCGTCAGCAGGGAGATGCCCAGCAGGAAGGGGAAGGTAGCCCAGTACGGCGGTGTTGCCCAGCGTGATGAGGGCAGCCGCCATCTGGCCCAGGTTATGGCCGGCGGCGCCGCCGATGGAGACACCGTAGATAGACAGGCATCTCAGGCGGCGCAGGAGGATCATCACCAGCATGGCGGTGAGGCCCCCCAGCAAGGAGAAGAGCATGGCGGAGGCGTTTCCGGCGAAGAGACCGCCCAGCAGGCACCGGGCCGTGAGGATGGCCAGCGCCGGGAGAGCGCCCAGCTGATACAGGGCGAACACGGTGACGATGTTGGCAAGGCCCAGCTTCACGCCGGGCAGGGGGATCAGCAGCGTCACGGGAAAGAGGTTTTCCAGCGTGCTGAGCCCCAGTGCCAGCGCCGTCAACACGGCGCACAGAGCCAGCTGTCGGGTGGAGATATGTTTCATGCGCCGCCCCCTATCCCAACACCACGTCGGCGTCCGATGTGCCGCCGGTGAGCTGGATGACCACCTGCTCCGGCAGGCAGACGATGCTCTGGCCGGAGCGGGTGATGCGGCCGGTGTGGACGCAGTCCTGCCCCGACAGTCGCTGTGGACAACGCAGACGCCGCCGCTGTCCACCTGAATTTCCAGATGGTAGTCGCCGTCGATGGCGACGGTTTTTGTCTCCGTCAGGCCGGTGAGGCGGATGGTCTGGATCAAGGCGCCCCGGTGGGTGATGGTGACGGCCTGAGGTGCGCCGGTGCGGCGGCCATAGAAGCACAGGATCGTCACAATGGCCAGAGCCGCCACCAGCGCTGCCACCACGCCGTCCCAGAGGGGGTGGGGCGGAGCTTAGGGGTGGATGGATACGTATTCATAGCCGCTGCCCTCCGTGGGAGTGATTTTTTTTTCGGAAAGACCGGGGGTGTACAGCACCTGTCCGGCGGTGGTGATCAGGATCATCTCGAAGCCACCGTGGGTGCGCCAGAAGGCCTGCGCCCCAGCGCTGCCCATCACATAGAGGGCGGTGGAATAGGCGTCGGCCATGGTGCCGTTGTCACAGAGGATGGAGACGGACAGCAGGTCACTCTCCACGGGATAGCCGGTCTTGGGGTCCAGAATGTGCTGGTAGACCGTGCCGTCCGGGGCGGTGTAGTAGCGCTGATAGCCGCCGGAGGTGACGGCGAAGGAGTCCGTCAGGGCCACGGTGACGGCGTAGCCGTCGGAGCGGGGGTCCTGAATGGCCACCACCCACGGCTGCCCGTTGGGCTTGGAGCCGCAGACGTGACATTGCCGCCGAGGCTGATGGTGCCGGAGGTAATGCCGTGCCGGGCGAAGATGGCAGCCACCCGGTCGGAGGCGTAGCCCTTGGCGATGCCGCCCAGGTCGATGGCGCAGCCGTCGTCCAGCGTGACGGTGTCCCCTGACAGGTGCAGATGCTCCGGCCCCACCAGTGGCAGCAACACATCGATCTCCTGTTGGGTGGGGATGTGGGGGCTGTCGGTGGTGATGCCCCCATAGGGAGACCAGCGGGGCGATGGTGATATCGAAGGCGCCGTCGGTGGCAGCGGTATAGGTCTGGGCCTGAGCCAGCAGGGAGGCCGTTTCCTCGGAGACGGTGACGGCGCCGCCGGCGTTGATCTGAGAAATCTCGCTGGTGTCGATGGTGCGGGACAGGAGTCGCTCCAGACGGTTGATCTCCCGGCTGGCGTCCGTCAGGGCGGCTGCTGCGTTTTCACCGTAGGCGGTGAGGTCCATCACCGTGTCCATGGCGAAAAAGCTGGACGGACTCCGGCTGCTCTCCGCCGCAGGCGGTGAGGGACAGCACCATGCATAGGGCCAGCAGAAGGCAGAGCAGTCGTTTCATAGCTCCTGCCGCCCTTCCAGCGCACGGGTGAGAGTGGCGTCGTCGGCAAACTCCAGATGTCCGCCCACGGGGATGCCGTAGGCCAGACGGGTGACCTTCACGCCGAAGGGCTTCAGCAGCCGGGCCAGATACAGGGCCGTGGTCTCGCCCTCGGTGTCGGGGTTGGTGGCCATGATGACCTCCCGGATGCCGCCCTGCGCCACCCGGTCCACCAGCGGCTTGATCTGGAGGTCGTCGGGGCCCACATGGTTCATGGGGGGGACAGAACACCATGGAGGACGTGGTAGCGGCCATGGAACTCTCTGGCCCGCTCCATGGCGATGACATCCCGTGGATCCGCCACTACGCACAGCAGACTTTCGTCCCGCTTGGGGTTGGCACAGATGGGGCAGGGGCCGCCGGCGGTGAGGTTGCGGCAGATGGGACAGAGGGTCACCTTCTGCTTGGCCTCCACGATGGCGTTGGCAAATTCCTGCGCCTGCTCCATGGGCAGATTCAGCACATGGAAGGCCAGACGCTGGGCGGACTTGGAGCCGATGCCCGGCAGACGGGCGAACTGCTCCACCAGTTTTTCAAGGGGCGCAGGGAAATATTCCATAATATAATGTCCTTTTCAGTGAAGATATTGCGTAAATGCAGAGGATCAGCCACGCAGCTCCCGGATGCGGGCGGGGATGTCCTCTGCCTTATAGACGGAGGAGCCGGCCACCAGCACGTTGGCGCGGCTGGCGGTGCAGAGCTTGCAGGTGGCGGGGTCCACGCCGCCGTATACCTCCAGCTCGCAGGTGGGATTCATGGCGTCGATGTAGCGGCGGATCTCCTGCACCTTGGGCATCATGTCGGCCATGAACTTCTGGCCACCGAAGCCCGGCTCCACGGTCATGACCAGAATCAGCTCCACCTCATTGATAAAGGGCAGCACGGCGGAGGCGGGGGTCTTGGGCTTTACCACCACACCGGCCTTCTTGCCCTTGGCGTGAATTTTGACGATAGCGGAGTGAATATTCTCCTCCGTGTCCGCCTCCACATGGCAGGTGATGAGGTCACCGCCTGCATCGCAGAACTGCTCCACATACCGCACGGGACGGTCGATCATCAGGTGGACGTCCAGCGGCAGATCCGTCACCGGGCGGATGCACTTTTACCACCGGGATGCCGATGGAGATATTGGGGACGAACAGGCCGTCCATGACGTCCACGTGGACATAGTCGGCGTCGGAGATGCGCTGGATGTCACGGCCCAGATGGGCGAAGTCGGCGGAGAGGATGGAGGGGGCGATCTTGATCATGATGACTGTCCTTTCTGCGGAACCGCTGGCTCCGCTGCGGCATAGATACCATAAGCGGCGCAGGGCCGGGCGGGAGGGACGCCCCCGCCGCAGCCGCACCCACAGCGTCCGGCTGCCGCTTTTCAGATAGGGGGTCGGCGGAGCGTTCTGCCGGCCCCCCTGTTGTGCATAGCTCATATTCTATTATTATATCAATTTCCGTCATTGATTGCAACGCAGAAAACGGATTGTCCCGGAGAAATGCGGAAGAAAGGCGGGGCAATCATGACCAATCTGTAAATTCTGCACAAGAGGGGCTTTACCTTTCCTCACTTTTCGGCTAAAATAGCATCGTCAATTTCTGAGGACGTTATCTCTTCAGAGGAAAGAGGCAAGCGTATGAGTTTCTTCCAACGGGTCGGCAACGCTATGGCCCGGTTCATGTACGGCCGCAACGGCGGAGATCGGCTGGGACTGGTCACCATCTGACGGCCATTGTCATCGACGTGGTGTGTCTGTTCATCAAGGGGTATCAGGTGCCGTATCTGATCCTGTCCACCCTGTCTACGGCCATGGTGCTGTGGGCGCTGTGGCGGATGTTCTCCCGGAATCTGGCCAAGCGCCGGGCGGAGAATGCGTGGTTCATGAGCAAGGTGTGCTGGCCGGTGAAGAATGCCTTCGGCCTGACCCGGACCCGGATGCGGGATCGGGAGCACAAGTACATTGCCTGCCCCAAGTGCCGGACAGTGTGCCGGGTTCCCCGTGGCAAGGGGCGGATCGTCATTACCTGCCCCAAGTGCCGGGAGGAGATCCATACCAAGAGTTGAATAGAAGCTGCTGCAAGGCCGTTTCCTGTGAGGGAAACGGGCCTTTTGACGTGTTTGGGGGGCGTTCTGCCTTTGGCGGGTGGCGTTCTTCTTTTGTGTCTCCGACGGGTGCCTTTCTTTCAATAGCGAAAGAAAGGCACGAAAGAACGCCACTTGCAACCTAAGGTTTCAAGACTTCCTCTTTTGGTGTACAAGAGTTTCATCCTAAAACCTGCCGAAGCAGAGAATCGACGTATTTCTACTATCGCTGCCGCTGCATTGAAAAGTTGAGGGAGTCTGCTGTTCTACCGTGGAATCCGCTCTCGGCGGTAGACCCACACGACTCTTCGCCAGAGCGGGAGCGGCAGCGGGTCTGTTGCTAAGCCGATTCCTTTACGGCTGATAACAAACGAGGCTCTTGCGTGTAAAGGAAGTCCAGAAACCATTGGTTTCTGGCGGCGGCCCACTTTTCCGGCTACTGGGAAAAGTGGGCTGTTGGAGGCATAAATCGTAATAGCCACTACCGGCAGAAGGTTACCTGTCGGAGACAAAAAAGAAAGCCGTCTGTCGGATATAAAAAGGCAATGGAATACAAGTGAATTTCCGCAAAAGGGGGCGAACCAGACAAACGCCCGCTGCTCTGGCAAACCAGAGGAGCGGGCGTTTGCACGTCACAGCACCTTGCTGAGAAAATCCTTCAGGCGGGGATCCTGGGGATGGTCAAAGAGGTCGGCGGGGGGCGCCCTCCTCCAAAATTCGGCCGTCGGCCATGAACACCACCCGGCTGGCCACCTCACGGGCGAAGCCCATCTCGTGGGTCACCACCACCATGGTCATGCCGTCGGCGGCCAGCGAGCGCATGAGGTCCAGCACCTCACCCACCATCTCCGGGTCCAGCGCAGAGGTGGGTTCGTCGAACAGCAGCACCTCCGGCTCCATGGCCAAGGAGCGGACGATGGCGATGCGCTGCTTCTGTCCGCCGGAGAGCATATTGGGGTATTCGTCGGCCTTATCTGCCAGGCCGATGCGCTCCAAGAGTGCCATGGCCTGCTGCCGGGCCTCCTGCGGTGTTTTCTTTTTCAGGGCCACCGGGGCCATGGTGATGTTTTGCAGCACGGTCTTATGGGGGAAGAGGTTAAAGTGCTGGAACACCATACCCATTTTCTGACGGTGAAGGTCGATGTTCACGGATTTGTCCGCCAGATCCGCACCGTCGAAGTAGATGGCGCCGGAGGTAGGCTGCTCCAGCAGGTTCAGGGAGCGCAGGAGGGTGGATTTGCCGGAGCCGGAGGGGCCGATGATGGCCACCACCTCGCCCCGGTGGACCTCCAGATCGCAGTGATCCAGCGCCACCACGCCACGACGAAACTCCTTGGTCAGCTGCCGGACGGAGATGAGTGCGTTATTGCTTGTCGCCACGACGCATCCTCCTTTCAATGGCCTCAATGCCCTTGGAGGCCGGGTAGTTGATGCAGAAATATACCAGTGCCGCCAGCGTGTAGGGGGCCAGCGAGATGCCGGTGGAGCCGGCGATGGTCTTGGCGGCGAACATCATCTCCGCCATGCCCAGCACAGAGCAGATGGAAGACTCCTTCACCATGGTGACCATCTCGTTGGCCAGCGCAGGCAGGACGTTCTTCACCGCCTGCGGCAGCACCACCAGACGCATACTCTGCCATTGGGAGAGACCCAGAGAGCGGGCGGCCTCCGCCTGTCCCTTATCCACGGCCAGAATACCGGCACGGAAAATTTCCGCCACATAGGCAGAACTATTCAGGGCCAGCGCCACCACGCCGGGGATGAAGCGGCTGATATCCACGAAGCCGAAGAGGGTCAGCCGGGGCAGGGAGATGGCGTAGAACAGGCCGTAGTAGATGATGGACAGCTGCACCAGCATGGGGGTGGAGCGGAACACGGCGATGTAGGCCCCGGAGAGCCAGCGCACCGGCTTTTTCCGGCTCAGGCGCATAAGGGGGCCAGCCCCAATGCCGGGAGAATGGCCAGCAGCACGGACACCACGGCCAGCAACAGGGTATATTCGATGCCACGGACGAAAGCGGTGCCGTATTTGGGCAGGAAGGAAAAGTTGAAGAAATCGGTAGGGTTCATGTTGGTGAACAGGTCGCTCCACCACATGGGCGTCATCTCCTTTCAGATGGAAGAATACCCGGCGCTGCGCCCAGTGCGGAGCACTGGGCGCAGCGGGGCGGATGCAGTTTCGGATCAGTTGGGGTCCACGGCCTTGGTGGCTAGCTCGTTGGCGGCATCGATGGAGCTCTGAAGCTTGTTCTCACTGTTAAGCTTAGCGATGGCGGCGTTGATGCCGGGCAGCAGACCCTTGGGATCGCCCTTGGCCACGGCCACGCAGTAGGCGGAGGCCTCACCCAGCTCGCTGGAGGCACCGGCGATGACCAGATCGGGGTTGGATTCGGCATATTGCTGGGCCACGCCGCCGTCCACCACGATGGCATCCACCTTGTCGTAGGTCAGGTTATTGATCGATCCAGCACAGACTGGAGAGACACGGCGTTGGCACCGGGCATGGAGTCGGCGATGATATCCAGCTTGGTGGTGGCAGCCTGTGCGCCCACGGACTTGCCGGCGAAATCGGCCAGCGTCTTGAACTGGTCGGCCTTGTCAGCCTTCACCAGAATGGCCGGGGGAATATCGTTATAGTAGGGGGCGGAGAAATCGGCGTTCTCCAGACGGTCGGGGGGTGGCCTCCATGGCGGCCAGCACCATGTCGAAGTCGCCCCTTGCCCAGAGAGGTCAGCAGGTACTCGAAGGCCATGTTCTCCACCTGAAGGGAAAGACCCATGTCGTCGGCAATGTACTGAGCCACGGACACGTCGATGCCGGCGTAGGTCAGTTCGCCCTTGTCATCGGGATACATGAATTCGAAGGGGGCGTAGTCGGCACTGGTCCCCAGGATCAGAGCGGTTTTCTTGTCGTTGCTATCGTCGTTGCTGTCGGGGTTCTTGTTGCCGCAGGCGGCCAGAGACAGGATCATGGCGGCGGCCATCAGAAGGGCCAATACTTTTTTCATCTCTCATACCTCACTTTGTATTCGTTGTGCCGCCTGTGCAGGCGGCCTTGTGGATGGAAGGCTCCGGGCGTTCCGGAGGATGTGGTTATGATACAACGGAGATGAATAAAAAAGTCAAGTGCAAAATGAATAAAATTACAACAAAAACGAGAGAATCATGCAAACTGCCCGCTTTTGAACTGAATATTGCGGAAGAAAGAAGCGAATTGCACAAAGGAAATGCAGCGAAAATGAATAAAAATACGAATATACGGAGGCGAAAGAAAAAGTAAGAGAGCCGCCCGCAGGCGGCTCTCTTAGGATGTCTCTATGTGACGCTTCAGGGGAGGATGCGTCCGGCCCCCAGATAGCAGGCAGCGTAGTAGCTTTCGTAAAGGGAGTTGACCTTCACACCGCCGGAGGAGCTGGCGTGGATGAACTGACCGCCGCCCAAATAGATGCCCACGTGGCTGATGCCGCCGAAGGTATCGAAAAACACCAGATCACCGGCCTGCCGCTCCTCGGAGGAGACGGAGGTGGCGGTGTAATACTGGTCGCTGGCCCCGTGGGACAGGGAGTAGCCGAACTTGGCGAACACAGCCATGGTGAAGCCGGAGCAGTCGGTACCGGAATAGCTGGAGCCGCCGTAGACATAGGGCGTACCCAGATAGGTGTAGGCGTAGGCGATGAGTTCCTCCCGCACGGTGTTGGTGGCAGAAGTACCCTCATAGTCGGCATAGTGGACCGGCTGGGCATACTCGGCGGGGATGTAGCCGGTGGACTGGCCGAAGGTGACCTGGTACCAGCCGTCCTGATAGTCGTTGGCCACCTTGCCGCTGTCGATGGTGAGGGGGGTGGCGGTGTCGTTATCGGCAGCACTGCGAAGCCGAACGGCCTCGGTGAGCTGCACGCCGTCGTACTCGCTTAGCAGGCTCTGACGGGTGGCCTCATGGCGGCGGCGTCAGCGGAAGCTGCGGCGGTGTCCGCCTGCTTGCGGCGGGCGGCATCCTCCTGGGCCTGACTGGTCTTGAGGGCCTCGGTGGGCAGTTGGGAGAGGGAGACGGTCTCTTCCTCCGGCAGGCCCAACTCCAGCGCCAGAGCCAGACCCTCGCCGCTGGGCAGGACATTGCTGGAGCGGCTGGTGAGCCCGGCGGCATCCAGCGCCTCCACAGCGGCGCTGTACTGCACCTCCTGCTGTATGGTATCACGTTCATCGGCGCTGGCGATCCAGATGCTGGACACCAGCAGCGCAACGGCCAGATAGAGACAGGCAAATTTTCTGGACATATGCTTTTGCCATCCTTTCTGCGTTGGTTTTGGAAAACTACGAGAGATATCATACCACAACTCTATCAAAAAAGCTACACAAAAATTACAAATTGATAACAAAATTTTCAGAATGGTAAAAAACGCTCGGAAATTTTGGGCAGGATGCACAAGGCACTGTGACGGAAATGGGACATATCGATGGGAAAGTGTCGGGAAAAGCAAAGGGGAGCCTACGGTGGAAACGACCGTTGACTCCCATATTCTGTGAAAAAGAGGCCCGGCGGCGGGCGAAAAGGTTACAAGAGACGGCGCTGTCCCTCAGACCTTGGCGGGCCAGCGGGCCATAAGACGGCCCAGCAGCACATCATAGACGAAGAACAGGGCGACGCCCATGGCGATGGTGGCGGCCAGTAACCAGCGGCCGGTGGCTGCGAACTCCTCCACCACGGCGGGCAGGCAGAATACATAGAGGATCAGGGCGTACAGCGCCGCCATGGAGACGGTGGCCCACAGAAGCTTCAGCGTCAGGGAGAGAAGGCGGCTGCGGAGGGGGCGTCCAGTCGGGGCTTCAGCAGCGGATAGTAGCCGGTGAAGCAGAACAGCAGCGATACCTCCTTATCCGGGCACAGCAGCAGACCCAGCAGGGCGATGGCCCCATAGCAGCACCATGCGTACCGTGGGCGGGAGCGCACCGGCAGCAGGGCGATGGAGGCCAGAATGGGGCAGATATACAGGGCAAAGGGACGATGCCCCCCAGACACAACAGCACCACGCCCGGCGGTCAGTACGCCGCACAGGGCCAGCAGGCGGGTGGTTCCTTTCATGGCTTCACGTCCTTTCCCTCTACTATAACATAGGAGCGGGCGGGGCTGCAACGGAGAAAAACGGGGAGGTGTCCTAAAAGCTGGCGCTTCACTGCGGAAAATTTTTCCTGCGGCGCAAAAGCGGCGGCGTGACAGTCGTGCGGGACGATTGCCATGTCTGGCGGAATTTAACGCCGATGAAACCGGCGGCTGCGGCGCAAAAGTAATGGTGTCGCCGGCGACGAAAACAAAAATAAGAGGTGATCCGATGCATGAAACGCAAGCAAGGCGAGGCGTGCGGCGGGCGCCTGCCGTACTGCTGGCGATGGTGCTGGCCCTGTCGTTGGGATGGCAGCGGACGTGGGCCGATGAGGAGCGGCAGTTGATCCCCGTGGGCAAGGCCGTGGGCATCAAGCTCTTTGCCGACGGTGTACTGGTGGTATCCGTGTCGCCGGTGCAGGAACGGAGGAGACTCGCTCCCCGGCCAAGGAGTGCGGCCTGAAAGAGGGAGATATCCTGCTGACCTTCAATGGTGAGAAGATCCGCTCCACAGAGCATTTACAGGCCATGCTGGCGGAAAACGGCGAAACGGCGGCGGAGCTGACGGTGCAGCGGGACGGGAAAACGCTGGAGGTGACGGCCAGTCCAGTGGTTTGCGAGGACGGCGGCATCCGGTTGGGTGCGTGGATCCGGGACAGCATGGCGGGTGTCGGCACGCTGACCTACTATGACCCCGCCACCGGCAGTTACGGCGCTCTGGGCCACGGTATCACGGATGTGGACACGGCGGAGCTGATGCCGCTGGCCAGCGGCTCTATTATGGAGACTATGGTGAAGGCGGTGAAGAAGGGCCAGCGGGGCGACCCCGGCGAGCTGAAGGGGGACTTTACCGCAGCGGGATGTAGGCACGGTGACGGTCAACAGCAACGAGGGCATCTTTGGCACGGTGGAGGATGCGGGTTTTATCTCCGGCGAGGCGGTATCGGTGGCAGAGCCGGAGGAGGTACACGCCGGGGGAGGCGTCTATATTATGTACCATTTCCGGCAGCGATACCCGTGCCTATGAGGTGGAGATCCTGCGGGTGAACCCCCGGAGCCGGGACGGCCGGGATCTGCTGCTGCGGGTGACGGACCCGGAGCTGCTGGAGACCACTGGAGGCATCGTGCAGGGGATGAGCGGCAGCCCCATTTTGCAGGACGGACGGTTGGTGGGAGCCGTGACTCATGTGCTGGTGGCAAACCCGGCGGAGGGATACGGTATCTTTCTGGAGAATATGCTGACCACGGCGGGATAAGCGCCCTGTGAGGCAGGAGGCCCGGAGCATCGGCTCCGGGCCTCCTGCGCCGGGTTTACCGATTTTCTCTGCAAAACGATTGACAGGCGGGGCGGTGGGGCTTATATTGTACCGTAAAGGATCCATAGAAGCTAAGGCGTAGCGGACAGAAAACACTCGATAGAAAGAGAAAAGGACGGGGGAAAACGATGAAATACGCATTTTGTGGTGGCAAGCTGCTGGACGGTACACGGGAGATGCAGCCCCGTGAGGGACTGGTGCTGCGGACCGACGGCGACCGCATTACGGACATCGTACCGGAGGGGACGGATCTGACGGGCTATGAGGTGGTGGACCTGAAGGGCGGCTATTTTGATGCCGGGGCTCATCAATATGCACGTCCATCTGGCGGGCAGCGGCAAGCCTCAGAAAAAAAAGCAGCGGGACAACGAGAAGCTGGTAAAGACCATCCTCTCCACGGGCCTGACCCGGAAGGTGGCCTACGGCATGGTGGCGGGCTTTGCCAAGGAGGAGCTGTTCTCCGGCGTCACCACCATCCGCACGGTGGGCGGTCTGGCGGACTTCGACACCCGGCTGCGGGACGATATTCGCCGGACGGAGGGGGGGCCCCCGCATCCTGGCGGCCAATGAGGGCATCCCCGTTCCCGGCGGCCACATGGCCGGGTCTGTGGCGGTGGCGGCCCACACCATCGACGAGGCACTGGCCCAGCTGGAGAAGGGACGGCAGCAGGGCGTGGATCTGGTGAAGCTGATGATCACCGGCGGTGTGCTGGACGCCAAGGAGAAGGGCGTGCCGGGCGAGCTGAAGATGCCGCCGGAGATGGTGAAGGTGGTGTGCGAGAGGGGCTCATGAGATGGGCTACACCGTGGCGGCCCATGTGGAGTCACCGGAGGGCGTGCGGGTGGCGCTGGAAAACGGCGTGGACTCCATTGAGCACGGCGCCAAGCCCGATGCGGATATCCTGCGGCTGTTCCGGGAGCGGGGGGCGTTTTTGTGTACCACCATCTCCCCGGCCCTGCCCTATGCGCTGTTTGACCGGTCCGTCTCCAACGCATCGGAGGTGGAGCAGTACAACGGCAACGTGGTGTTCGAGGGCATCATCGACTGCGCCAAGGCGGCGCTGGCGCATGATATTCCGGTGGTGCTGGGCAACGACGTGGGCTGCCCGTGGATCACCCAGTACGACTTCTGGCGGGAGCTGTACTACTTCCACAAGTATGTGGGGGGGTGTCCAACGCCTTCGCTCTGTACACCGCCACCGGCCGCAGCGCCCAGCTGGCGGGTATCGGTCAGGAGACCGGCACGCTGGAACCGGGAAAGGCGGCGGACCTCATCGTTACGGCGGCGGACCCACTGGCCGACCTGCGGGCGCTGCGCCATGTAGAGCTGGTCATGTCCCACGGGCAGCTGCACCGTGCGCCGCAGGTGAAGCACCGGAAGAACGTGGAGGCGGAGCTGGATCGGTTCCTGTAAGGGGAGATATCTGACAGACCGTCGAAAATTGAATAAAGCGTGAGTTACAATATCGCCCGGCTTTGAAAGAACGCCGGGCGATATTTTTGTTGTATTTTTCATCGGCTTTAACGGGTTTTTGATATGAGATGCGTTTTTGAGAGGATTTTTCGACACAATAATCTTGAAACTATGAGATAAATATGATAAATTATACACAAGCTGCACGACAAATGGGAATGGCTGGAGAACATTTGGGGGCAGCGGAGCAAACTGTGGAAAAGGATTGGATGCGATGGAAAAAAGGACGAGAGTGCTGCTGGCGGATGCGAATGAGGAGTTTCGCATTTTGCTGAGGCAGCTGCTGGAGGAAACCGGCGAATTTGAGGTGGCGGCGTCCACCGGCGACGGGCCGATGGTCATGGAGCTGGTGCGCCGCACAAAACCGGAACTGATCCTGATGGACGTGGTACTGCCGGGGCTGGATGGCTTCGGCATCCTGCGCCAGCTGGCAGAGGAGCCGGGGAGAAAGGGAAGGTGATCGTCATATCCGCATTTTGCAGCCAGCAGGCCGTGAGCCGGGCGGTGGAACTGGGCGTGTATTTCTTCTTGCCCAAGCCCGTCAACGAGGAGTCTCTGCTGGAGCTGATGCGGCAGGCGGTACATCCGGAACAAGAGGAGCCCTACCACTCCCCGGCTTTAGAGGGGATGGTAACGGCCATCATTCATGAGATCGGCGTACCGGCCCATATCAAGGGCTATCAGTATCTGCGGGAGGCCATTTTGCTGGCGGTGGACGACATGGACGTCATCAACGCCGTCACCAAGGTACTGTACCCGGAGGTGGCACGGCGCTTTTTCCACCACTCCCAGCCGGGTGGAGCGGGCCATTCGCCACGCCATTGAGGTAGCATGGGATCGGGGCGACCTGGAAACCCCTGCAGAAGTACTTTGGATACACGGTGAATTCCGCCAAGGGCAAACCAACCAATTCAGGAGTTCATCGCCATGATCGCTGACCGGCTGCAGCTGCAGCGCAAGAAGAAGCGGGCATGAGGGGCGCATAGGATAAGGAAAAACAGAGTGTCCGCCTCCTGCGGTCTGCATGGGGCAGGGCTTGAGAGGAGAGGCGCTGCCTCTCCCTCTTTGGCGGCGGGGCTGTTGAAATTTCCCGAGAGCTGTGCTATACCGGGCCATCAAGTCGCATTTAGCTGCCAAGGAGTTTTTTCAATGAGCCGCATAGCTGCCGGGTCTGCGGAGGGTGCGGAGCAGGGGTACCGTCCCTACCTTCAGGCCGCTCTGCTGATGGGCCTGTTTACGTTTTTGTTTTTTATGTGCGGAATATTTATACGTGGACGTGCTGTCCCGGATGGTATCCGGGGATCGGGCCGTGCTGGCGCAGAATGAGGCACTGGGCGTCAGCGCTGTGGGCTTTCTGCTGTATCCGCTGGCGGAGCGCTCCTGCCGGGAGCGGCTGCTGCTGGCGCTGCTGGCCCTCAGCGGTCTGGCGGCGGGCTTCGTGTTCGACTGGAAGAGCCGCCAGTACATGGGGTCGGTCATGTACTGCGTGATGATGCTCTCCGCCACAGACCGGTGACGGCGGCCGGATGGCCCTTTTTGGTGGGGCTGCTGCTGGCAGGCGCTATGGGGAACGGCGGAGGTCACGCTGCACAAACAGCGGAAAGAGCAGCGGCAGTGATCCATCCGCTGCAAAAAACCGTCCCCTGTGCAAAGACAGCACAGGGGACGGTTTTTGATATGGAAGGGGTCAGGCGGCCAGAATTTCAAACTTCAGCACGCCCTCGGCGGCGGTGATCTCGGTCATCATCTCCTCCAGCGACTCGTGCATCTCGCTGGTCTCGGCGGTGACGGTGACACCGGCGCAGCCGTTGGTGGGGATGGTCTGGTTGATGGTCAGTATATTTGCCCCGGAATTGGCAAAAATAGACAGTATGTTGGACAGTACACCCGGCGTATCCTTCAAGAGAGTATAGAAGGTGATGATGCGCCCGGCCTTCATGTTCTGGAAGGGCTGCACCGCATCCTTATATTTATAGAAGGCACTGCGGCTGATACCGGCCTTGCAGGCGGCCTCGCCCACGGTGTCGGCCTCGCCTACCTGAAGCATCCGCCGGGCCTCCGCCACCCGCAGGAATACCTCCGGCAGGGCGTCCGCCGCTACGATGTAAAACTTTTCATTTGCCATGATCTTACACTCCTTTTGCCGGTCCGGGGACGGGCGGGATTTCTCTCCTCTGCATCATACCATGTATTTGGAGAAAATACAACTGTTTTTATAAGAAAGAGGGGACGGTTTTGCAGGACCCAAAGCTGACGTTTCTCATCCGGTGCGCCTACGGGGCGGTCTGGCTGGCGCTTATATGGCTGATGGTACGGTATGTGCTGGTGTGGCTGCTGCCGTTCCTCATTGCACTGGCGCTGGCGGCGCTGCTGGAGCCGGCGGTGGTGCTGTGCCGGAGAAGGCTGCACCTGCGGCGGGGCTTTACGGCCACGGTGCTGAGCTTGGTGGTGCTGGGAACGGTGGCGGCGGGACTGGTGCTGCTGGCCATGGTGCTGCTGCGGCAGGTCTGTGAGCTGTCGGGTCGGCTGCCGGGGTATCTGGCGGCTCTGCCCCGGTGGACGGAGCTGGTACGGGCAGGGCGCAGCAGCTGTGCGCTGCCTGCCCGGAGGGACTGCGGAGCTGGCTGGAGGCTCTGCTGGACGGGCTGTCGGCTCAGCTGGCGGAGCTGCTGGAGAGCATGGGCCAGCGGTGCCTGCGGGCGGTGACGGCGGCAGCGGCGGCGCTGCCGCAGGCGGTGCTGTTCTGCGCTACCACGCTGCTGGCGGTGCTGTTCACCGCCGGAAGCTATCCCCGCATCCGGGCGTTCCTCCGGCGGCAGCTGCCGGAGGACAGGCTGCGGCAGGCCAGAGGCGTCAAGGCGGATCTGCTGGCCACCTTGGGAAAGTGGTGCAAGGCCCAGTGCATCCTGCTGGGGATCACCTTCTGTGAGCTGCTGGCGGGACTTCTCCTGCTGCGGCAGGGCTATGCCCTGCTGCTGGCGGCACTGATCGCCGTCATCGACGCCCTGCCGGTGTTCGGCACGGGGACGGTGCTGGTGCCGTGGGGGGCGCTGTGCCTGCTGACAGGGAACGTCCCCAAGGGGCTGGGGCTGCTGGCCCTGTACGGCGTCATCTCGCTGGTGCGGAGCGTGCTGGAGCCTAAGATCATGGCGGCGCAGGTGGATCTGCCGCCGCTGGCGGCGCTGGCGGCCATGTATGTGGGCTTCTGCGCCTTCGGCGTGGCTGGGATGGTGCTGTGTCCCATGGCGCTGCTGTTTGTCAAGCAGCTCCATGACAGCGGGTGGCTGCGGCTATGGAAATAGTGCTTTTCACTGGGGAAAAGGTGTGATATAATGTCCTGTAAGCGATATGCTGTACGGGAGGGATGAGATATGAGCAGGCAGCGTAAAGCGGATCTGCTGCTGGTACTGGCCACCGGATTCTGGGGAGTATCCTACTTTCTGCTGGACCTGTGCCTGACGGAGCTGCCGCCGCTGACCCTGAACGCCTTTCGCTTTTTGACAGCGTTTTTTGTGCTGGGGGCCATCTTCTTCCGGAAGCTGCGGGGCATCTCCCGGCGGACGCTGCTTGCCAGCATCCCCATCGGGCTGTGCCTGGTGCTGACGTACATCGGCTGCACCTATGGTGTGCTGTATACCTCTCTCTCCAACGCAGGCTTTATCTGCGCTCTGCCGGTGGTGGTGACGCCGCTGCTGGAGTGGCTGTTTCTGCGGAAGCGGCCGGATCGGCGGCTGGCGGTGGCGCTGGTGCTGTGTACCGTGGGCATGGGGCTCATGACCCTCAACGGGGCGCTGCGCCCGGCGCTGGGAGATATCATCTGCCTGTTGTGCGCCGTGGCCTACGCCGGGGATCTGGTGCTGACGGACCGGGCGGTCCACGATCCGCAGGTCAACGCCCTGCAGCTGGGCATTTTGCAGCTGGGGTGGTGCTTCGGGATGCTGGGGGCTGGCCTTCCTGCTGGAGAAGCCCTGCCTGCCCCAGACCCCTGCCGTGTGGGGGAGCGGCCCTGTTTCTGGGGGTGTTCTGCTCCGGCGTGGGCTTCGTCATCCAGACGGTGCAGCAGCAGTACACCTCCGCCAGCCATGTGGGGGCTGATCTTCACGCTGGAGCCGGTGTTCTCTGCCATCGTGGCGTATTTCTTTTGCCCATGAGGTTTTGCAGCTGCGGGGCTACATCGGGGCGGCGCTGATGATGGTGAGCCTGCTGGTGATGGAGCTGGACTGGAAGAGCCTGCTGCGCCGGAGGGAGTAAGGGGCTTGCATCCACCGCAGCGGCGTATTATAATGACGGAGCGCAGCATACAGCTCCGCAAGCGCTTGCCGAAAAGCAGGTTTTCGGCGGGAAATGAAGGAGGAATCTGAATATGATCCATCCCACTGTGGATATCCATACGTATCTCAAGCCCGGTGTCCGGGTCCATCTGGCGGGCATCGGCGGCGTGTCCATGTGTCCGCTGGCGGAGGTGCTGCGGGGCATGGGACTGACGGTGCAGGGCTCGGATATGTCCGAGAGCGATACCGTACGGCACCTGCGCTCACTGGGCATCGATGTGGCCATCGGCCACTCGGCGGAGAATCTCAAGGACTGCGATCTGGTGATCCGCACCGCCGCCATCCACGACGAGAACCCGGAGATCTCCGGAGCCATCGCACGGGGCATCCCCGTATATGAGCGGGCGCAGGCCTGGGGCGCCATCATGCAGAAGTACGCAAATGCCGTGTGCTTTTCCGGTACCCACGGAAAGACCACCACCACCTCCATGTGCACCCACATCTTCATGGCGGCGGAGGCGGACCCCACGGTGATGATCGGCGGTACGCTGCCGCTGCTGCACTCCGGCTATCGGGTGGGGCAGGGGGATACCATCATTCTGGAGTCCTGCGAGTACTGCAACTCCTTCCTGAACTTCTTCCCCACGGTGGCGGTGATCCTTAACGTGGAGGAGGACCATCTGGACTTTTTCAAGGATCTGGCGGATATCGAGCACTCCTTCCATGCCTTTGCCGATCTGGTACCCCAACGGGGCTACATCATCTCCAATGCCGACGACGCCGGCGCACGGGACTCCGTGAAGGGACTGCAGCACCCGGTGTTCACCTTCGCCGTGCAGGATCGGACGGCGGACTGCGTGGCGGACAACGTGTCCTTCTTCGACGGCTGCCCGGTGTTCGATGTGGTGATCCACGGGGAGGTCTATGCCCATGTGGAACTGAAGATCCCCGGCAAGCACAACATCCTCAACACGCTGGCAGCGGCGTCGGCAGCGTATGTGCTGGGTCTGCCCGGCGAGGCGGTATCCCGTGGGCTGGAGACCTTCCACGGCGCAGGCCGCCGCATGGAGCACAAGGGGACATATCACGGGGCGGAGGTCTACGACGACTACGCCCACCATCCCGGTGAGCTCCATGCTCTGCTGACCACCGCCCGCACCATGGGCTATCAGCGGGTCATCTGTGCCTTCCAGCCCCACACCTACTCTCGCACCAAGGCGCTGTTTTCCCAGTTCGTGGAGGAGCTGAAGCTGCCGGATGTGACGGTGCTGGCGGAAATTTACGCCGCACGGGAGCAGAATGACATCGGCATCTCCTCGCAGGATCTGGCACGGGAGATCCCCGGCGCCATCTACTGCTCCAGTCTGGAGAAGGTGACGGATACGCTGGCCTCTTTGGCCCAGCCCGGCGACCTGATCCTGACGGTGGGGGCCGGAGACATTTTCCGGGCCGGGGAAAAGCTGCTGGAAAGAGCGTGAGAGCATGAACGTATCGTCTGTGTATCACGGCGCCCCGGCGGAGAGCCGGACGCCGGTGGAGGACCGCACCTATGCGGCGCTGGAGGAACTGGGCATCCCCTTTGACCGGGTGGATCACGATCCGGCGGAGGATATGGCGGACTGCGCCGTCATCTTCAGGCGCTGGGGGCGGACATCTGCAAGAATCTGCTGCTGACGCCCCGGAACCGGTCGGCCTTTTTACCTGCTGGCCATGCCGGGGGACAAGCCCTTTGTGACCAGGGACCTGTCCAAGCAGATCGGCTCCTCCCGGCTGAGCTTTGCCACGGCGGAGGATCTGGAGCAGCTGCTGGGTGTGCATCTGGGCTCGGCGTCGGTGCTGGGACTGCTGAACGACAAGGAGCATCGGGTGACGCTGGTGCTGGATCGGGCGGTGGCGGAAAGCCGGTGGTTCGGCTGCCATCCCTGCCGCAATACCAGCTCCCTGCGGCTGCGGACAGAGGACGTGCTGGAGAAATTCCTGCCCCACACCGGCCATGTGCCGCTGGTGGTGGAGCTTTGACAACGAAATTGTGCGCCGGACGGGAACACCATGTACCCTTCCGGCGCTGATTTTTTCCACAGGCGGTGAACTTCCCCGTTGACATAATGCAATAAATGGGATATGATGATGTTATCATGAGAAAAATGGGGCATGGTCGGCATTTTGTCGGTGTCCCGGTGGATATGCGGTGGTCAGATAGGGAGGAGCACCCATGGGAAAGTATGTACGGATATTGTGCGGCATGATGGCGGTGCTGGTGGCCGCCACGGCGCTGGGCCTGTGGCAACTGGCGGAGGCTCCGCAGTATGTGGCTGCGGCGGAGAGCCGGGGACAGGCCAAGCCGGTGAGCTTCGGTACGGACACGGCGCTGGTGCCGGTGCATCTGGAGAGCCAGACTCAGGAGGAGCAGTTGGTGCTGCGGGTCCTGGCAGCGGACACGGAGGAGCCGGTGCGGGGAGCGCTGTTCGTGGTGGAGCTGATAGATGGCGACGGGCAGAAAACGGTCTGTAAGGACTGGGATCTGGACGGCGTCATCACCACGGAGGCCATGCCGGAGGGGGACTATACGGCCCACCTGCGGACGCTGGCGGGCTTTCTGATGCCGGAGGACACCGTGGTGACGGTGGAGCCCATGAAGCGAGAGGTCATCGACGTGTCGGATCAGGTGGTCTCCTCCGACGAGGTGGACTCCCGCACCGAGGACGGACAGTATGGCGACAAGAAGCCGGACGATGCCGGCAGCGGCTCCAGCGAGGAGCTGCCGCCCTCCATCGACACCCCGGATCCGGAGCCGGAACCCACCCCGGAGCCGGAACCCACCCCAGACCCGAAGCCCACCCCCGATCCGGACCCGGAGCCGACGCCGGAGCCCACACCGGTGAAGCGGGGCTGGCAGACGGAGGACGGCGTGAAGTACTATTATAACGCCGCCGGTGAGCGTGTCACCGGCACGCAGGTCATTGACGGCACCGCCTACCGGTTCACCCCCGGCGGGGCGCTGATGGGCCGCATCGGCATCGATGTGTCCGAGTGGCAGGCCAATGTGGACTGGCAGAAGGTGAGGGCCTCCGGCGTGTCCTATGTGATCCTGCGGCTGGGCTTCCGGGGCTACGGCACCGGACGTCTGGTGCTGGACAGCTCCTTCCGCAAGAACATCGAGGGCGCCCGTGCGGCAGGCCTGCAGGTGGGCGTTTACTTCTTCAGTCAGGCCGTCAATGAGAAGGAGGCCATCGAAGAGGCCAGTATGTGCGTGCAGTACGTGCAGGGCTATCAGGTGGATATGCCCATCTTTATCGATCTGGAGGATGTTTGGGATCCGGATGACGGCTCCGGCGGACGGGCCAACAACTTGTCCGTGACGCAGCGCACCAGCGTGGCCAGAGCGTTCTGCGATACGGTGCGAGGTGCCGGGTACAAGGCAGGCATCTATGCCAGCTATTACTACCTGCTGGATCGGATGCACATAGGCCAGCTGGAGGGGGATAACTACATCTGGATGGCCAGCTATGCCGATTCCACCAGCTATCCCCGCAGCCATGATATGTGGCAGTACACCGACAACGGCCGGGTGCCGGGCATCACCACATGGGATGGACGGGCCGCCAGCGTGGATATGAATGTGTGGTACGAGTAAGTGATTTTGAACAGAAACGGAGGCGGACGCTGCGGCGTCCGCCTCCGCCGTGCTGCTGCGGGGTAAGATTTTTTCAAAAATTTCCGCAGAAAAAGAGGAAATCACCACCCGAATGGGTATAAGAAATTAGAAGTCGTTTTTCCGACGGTCTGGGCCGGAGAACGCACGACCCTCCGGCGCACCGTGCCGGGGGAAAATTCAGCGGAGAGGAGGGAGCCGGATGCCGTTTCCCCAGAATTTTCTGGACGAGCTGCTGGCCCGCAGCGATATCGTGGATATCGTGGGCAGCTACGTCTCGCTGACGCCCAAGGGCGGCAGCTACTGGGGCTGCTGCCCCTTCCACAACGAAAAGACTCCCTCCTTCCATGTGCTGCCGGACAAGCAGTTTTACCACTGCTTCGGCTGCAAGAAGGGCGGCGGCGTCGTGAACTTCGTCATGGAGATGGAGGGACTGACCTATCCGGATGCCATCCGCTTTCTGGCCAAGCGGGCCAACCTCCCGGTACCGGAGGAGAGCAGCGACGGAACGGAAAAGCTCCGCAGCCGGATGCTGGCGCTGAACCGGGATGCCGCCCGGTACTATTACAGTGTGCTTCAGTCCCCGGAGGGGGCGGCGGTGCAGGCGTATCTGGACAAGCGCCGCATCCGCCGGGGCATTGCCGTGCGGTTCGGCATGGGGGCGGCCCCGGACAGCTGGGATGCTCTGCTGACGGCCATGACCCACAAGGGCTACACCAAGCAGGAGCTGATCTCCGCCGGTCTGGCGGTGAACGGGAAGAACGGACGGCTGTACGACAAGTTCCGCAATCGGCTGATGCTGCCAGTCATTGATGTGCGGGGCGACGTGGTGGGCTTCGGCAGCCGTGTGCTGGACAAGTCCGAGCCCAAGTATATGAACACCCCGGAAACACTTACATACAGCAAGCGCCGTATTCTGTACGGCATGAATCTGGCCAAGAAGTCCAAGCGGTCCAATATCATCCTCTGTGAGGGCAATCTGGACGTGGTGACGCTGCATCAGGCGGGCTTTGACAACGCCGTGGCCTCCATGGGTACGGCGCTGACCCAGGAGCAACTGCGGCTGCTGAGCCGCTACACCAAGGAGCTGGTGCTGTGCTACGACAACGACAACGCCGGACAGCAGGCCACCCGCCGGGCGCTGGAGCTGCTGAACAACTCCGAGTTTTCCGTGAAGGTCCTGCAGCTGCCCCGGCGGCTGGTGGACGGGGAGTACATCAAGCAGGATGCCGACGACTTCATCAAGCTTCAAGGGCCGGTGGCCTTCGAGCGGCTTTTGACCGGCAGAGAAAATGGCGTGGAGTTCCGACTGGATCAGATCGCCGGGAAGTACGACCTGACGGATGACACCCAGCGCATCGCCTATGCACAGGAGGTCAGCGAGGAGCTGGCCAAGCTGGAGAACGCCGTGGAGCGGGAGGTATACACCACCCGTGCCGCTCAGGCGGCGGGCCTGACGCCTGAGGCCATGCGTCTGGAGGTGGAGCGTACCCTGCGGCGAAAGCTGGGCAAGGAGCGCAAGGCCCTCCGGCGCCGGGAGCTGAATCCCGCCGTGTCGGTACAGCCCCAGGAGCGAGGCATCCGCTACACGAACGTGCGGAGCGCCATGGCGGAGGAAGGGGTGCTGCGCCTGCTGCTGAAGGACGAGAGCGTCTTTCCGGAGGAGGCGCCCCTGCGGCAGGGGGGAGTTTTCCTCGCCGCTGCTGGGCCGGGTGTTTGACCGCCTGTGGCAGCTGCGGCAGGAGGGACGGCCCCTCAGCGTGGCCGGACTCAGCGGAGAGCTGTCCGGCGAGGAAATGAGTCATCTCACCGGCGTATTGCAAAAAGCCGGAGGCCACGGCCTCGGCCCAGCGGGCGCTGGCGGATTATATACGCATCATCCGGGAGGAGGCGCAGAAGCGGAACGCACAGGGCGATCCCCTTCTGGCGGCTCAGGAGAAGTATAAAGAAAAAAAGGGTTACGGAGGAAAGCAAGCATGAGTGAGAAGTTGAATCAGCAGCTGGAGCAGCAGGATCTGGAGGCCATGGCCGACCAGCTTTTGGCGGAGGATGCCGCCAAGCGGGAGGAAGAGGACTCCAAATCCCGCAAGAAGCTGGACGATAAGACCATTGCCGCCCTTCCGGCGGCGACCCTCATCACCGCAAACGAGAAATTGAAGGATCTGCTGGCCAAGGGCTGCAAGACCGGGAAGCTGGACCCCGGCGAGCTGTCGGACGTGGTGGATACCATGGATCTGGACGGCGACCAGATGGACCGCATCTACGATTCGCTGGCGGATCTGGGCATCGAGGTGGGCAGCGATGAGTTCCTGACGGACCTGCCCGATGACGGGGAGCCGCCTCTGGAGGAGATCGCCGAGATCGAGGAAGAGGAGCTGGTGGACCCCAACACGCTGGTGGACAGCTTCAACATCGACGACCCCGTGCGGATGTATCTGAAGGAGATCGGCAAGGTGCCGCTGCTGACGGCGGACGAGGAAATTCATCTGGCTACGGCCATGTCTGCCGGCAATGCCGCCAAGGAGCGTATGGCGGCAGCGGAGAAGGAGGGCGAGGTCATCCCGGAGGAGGAGCTGGCCGCCCTGAAAAAGGACGTGAAGCAGGGGGAGAAGGCCAAGCAGAAGCTGGCGGAGGCCAACCTGCGTCTGGTGGTGTCCATCGCCAAGCGGTATGTGGGCCGCGGGATGCTGTTTCTGGATCTGATCCAGGAGGGCAACCTGGGCCTGATCAAGGCCGTGGAGAAGTTCGACTATACCAAGGGCTATAAGTTCTCCACCTACGCCACGTGGTGGATCCGGCAGGCCATCAGCCGGGCCATTGCCGATCAGGCCCGCACCATCCGCATCCCCGTCCATATGGTGGAGACCATCAACAAGGTCATCCGGGTATCCCGGCAGCTGATGCAGGAGCTGGGCCACGACCCCTCGCCGGAGGAGATCTCCGAGGAGATGGGGATGCCCGTAGACAAGGTGCGGGAAATTCTGAAGATCGCACAGGAGCCGGTGTCGCTGGAGACGCCCATCGGCGAGGAGGAGGATTCCCATCTGGGAGATTTCATCCCCGACGAGGGGGTGTCCGAGCCCAGCGAGGCCGCCAGCTTCACCCTGCTGAAGGAGCAGCTGGTGGACGTGCTCAGCACCCTGACGCCCAGGGAGGAGAAGGTGCTGAAGCTGCGCTTCGGCATTGAGGACGGACGCACCCGCACGCTGGAGGAGGTGGGCAAGGAGTTCAACGTCACCCGTGAGCGCATCCGCCAGATCGAGGCCAAGGCTCTGCGGAAGCTGCGCCATCCCTCCCGCAGCAAGAAGCTGAAGGACTTTCTGAACTGAGGTGAGCGGGCATGATCGTTTCCTTTTGATCGTCTGCCGGAGCAGCTGGTGTCCGGCTTCAAGGGGGCGGGGACGGTGTGGTGTCCGTCCGGGCCTATGACGATGACATGGGCCGCATTTTTGCAGCTGACGGTGCCAGTGGGTGGCAGTATCGGCCCCCCACACCCACACCGACAACTGCGAGGTGATGTGCATCGTCTCCGGCACGGGGCTGTGCCATGACGACGGCACGGAGGTGACCCTGACCCCCGGTATGTGGCACTACTGTCCCCAAGGCCACAGCCACAGCGTCCGCAACACCGGCACGGAGCCGCTGGTGATCCGTGCGGTGCTGCCCAAGGGCAGATAATGGGGATTTAGACGAAATCCGGAGGAAATGCTTCGGGAATTTTGGAACAATCGGGGAAATCCCGGAAAAGACTTGACAAGAGGGGATGGGAGGGGTACAATGCCACCATCCCAAGAATGCCTGAGGAAAGGACGGACGGCACCATGAAGAAGCTGCGTACCAACATGATGATGCTGGGGATGTGCATGGGCTCCATGTGCATGCGTCGCTGCGCCAATTCGGTGGTCTGCTTTCCGGCATCTGTTCTGTGACCCGTCACCGGGTGAACCAAGCTAACGAACAGCGGAAGGTCGCATGACCTCCCGCTGTTTTTATTTTGCCGAAAAGGAGCTGATCCCCTTTGATCCTGCTGACCCAGCGAATGTGTCCTCTGGACACGGTATCTGTTATGAATCACACAGGCGAGAGGGACTGCCGAAGTGTCCCGATACAATAACTATTTATGAAAGAAGATAAAGGAGAAATCATCATGAAACGTTCCGTATTTGCAAAGATCGCCACGCTGGCTTTGGCGCTGGTACTGGTTCTGAGTCTGGCCGCCTGCGGCAAGAAGTCCGACAGCGGCGTGAAAATTCTGGTCCCCAACGACACCACCAACGAAGCCCGTGCGCTGCTGCTGCTGCAGGAGAACGGCATCATCACCCTGAAGGACGGCGCCGGCATCACCGCCACCAAGAACGACATTGTGGATAATCCCTACAATGTGGGAGATCGTAGAGGCCGAGGCTGCTCAGTTGCCCCTCCCTGCTGGCGGATGCCGAGTACGCCGTCATCAACAGCAACTACGCCATCAACGCCGGCCTGAACCCCGTGAAGGACTCCTGCTCATCGAGGGCTCCGCCTCCGCCTATGCCAACATTCTGGCTGTGAAGGAGGGCACTGAGAACACCGACGCCGTTAAGGCGCTGAAGGCTGCTCTGGAGAGCCAGCAGGTGGTGGACTACATCAACGAGAAGTATGACGGCTCTGTGGTGTCCGTGGTCACCAATCCCACCGATGGCTATGATGCCTCTGTGAACTATGATGCTCTGAACGGCACCACCATCTCCGTCGCCGCCTCCCCCACGCCCCACGCCGAAATTCTGGAGGTCGCCAAGCAGATCTTGGCAGCCAAGGGCGTGACGCTGGACATTCAGGTCTACAACGACTATGTGGTACCCAATACCGTGGTGGATGACGGCACCGTCACCGCCAACTACTTCCAGCACCTGCCCTATCTGGAGGACTTCAACGCTCAGAACAACACCCACATCGTGTCCGTGGGCGGCATCCACGTGGAGCCCATGGGCCTGTACGGCGGCAAGCAGACCACGCTGGACGCCATCAGCGGTAAGTAAGAGAGAGGAGGAGACGTCTGTGATCGAATTAAAACACGTCAGTAAGACCTTTGACTCCGATTCTGGAGGGGTAGATGCGTTGAAGGACGTCTCCCCTGACCATTGAGGACGGGGGACATCTACGGCATCATCGGCATGAGCGGTGCCGGTAAGAGCACGCTGGTGCGGTGTATCAATCTGCTGGAAAAGCCCACGGCGGGCGAGGTGGTGGTGGACGGCCAGCGGCTGGACACCATGACCCGGCGCAGCTGCGGGCGGCCCGTCGGGAGATCACCATGATCTTCCAGCGGTTCAACCTGCTGATGCAGCGCACCTGCCTGCAAAACGTGTGCTTCCCCATGGAACTGTCCGGGGTGAAGAAGGCGGACGCCGTCCGCCGGGCCAAGGAGCTGCTGGAGCTGGTGGGCCTGCCGGATAAGGCACAGGCCTACCCGGCGCAGCTGTCCGGCGGCCAGCAGCAGCGCATCGCCATTGCCCGTGCGCTGGCTACCCAGCCCAAGGTGCTGCTGTGCGACGAGGCCACCAGTGCTCTGGACCCCAATACCACGCACCAGATTTTGGAGCTGATCCGGGACATCAATCAGAAGTTGGGCATCACTGTGGTGGTCATCACCCACCAGATGAGCGTGGTCAAGACCATCTGTAATCATGTGGCTATTCTGGATGGCGGCGTGGTGGCGGAGAAGGGGCTGGTATCCGAAGTGTTCGCCGCTCCCAAGTCCGCCGCAGGACGGCGGCTGGTGTTCCCCGGCGGCGCCGATGCGCTGGTGTCCGACCCGCAGGCGGTGCGCCGGGTGCGGCTGACCTTCCGGGACAGCGTCACCACCGGCACGCCGCTGGTGGCGAGACTGGCCTCCGAGGAGGGCATCCTCTGCACGGTGATCTCCGCCTCCACCCAGAAGCTGTCGGAGGAGGTCTATGGCAGTATGCTGCTGGGCATCCCCAGCGGCCAGTTCCAGCGGGCCATGGATTATATCGATACCATGAGCAACATTCGGGTAGAGGAGGTAGACGGCCATGTACAGTGATCTGTTTTCGGCAAGCTCCGTGCAGGATCTGATGGCGGTGCTGCCCAGCCTGCCCTACGCCATTTGGGAGACATTCTATGTGACGGTGCTCAGCACCCTGTTGTCGCTGGTGCTGGGGCTGCCGCTGGGCGTTCTGCTGGTGGCGGGGGAGAAGAACGGCGTGCTGCCGCTGCCCCGCTGGCTGCTGCAGGTGCTCAATGTCATCATCAACCTCCTGCGCTCGGTGCCCTTCCTGATCCTGATGATCATGGTGTTCCCCCTGTCCCGGCTCATCATCGGCACGGCGGTAGGTACCACAGCCACCATCGTTCCGCTGGTGGTGGCGGCCTTCCCCTTTGTGGCCCGTCTGGTGGAGAGCAGTCTCCGTGAGGTGGACCCCAACATCATCGAGGCGGCCCAGAGCATGGGTGCTACACCCCTGCAGATCATCTGCAAGGTCATGATCCCGGAGAGTGTGCCGTCCCTGATCCAGAACGTCACCATTGCCCTGACTACCATTCTGGGCTACTCCGCCATGAGCGGTATCATCGGCGGCGGCGGTCTGGGTAAGATCGCCATCGACTACGGCTACTATCGCTACAAGTATCTGGTGATGCTGGTGGCGGTGGTGATCCTGATCCTGCTGGTGCAGCTGTTCCAGAGTCTGGGTACGTGTCTTGCCCGCCGCAGCGATAAGCGGCTGAAAAGGTGAAAAAATTGCATAAAAAGTATGAAAAAGGCGACCGTGGTACATCGTACCACGGTCGTCTTTTTCATCATGTCGAGACATCAGCCCCGCATTTTTGCCTCGATGGCCTTGCCGGTGGGGGTGTCCGCCAGACCGCCCAGCGCTGTTTCCCGGAACTCCACGGGGATGCGGCGGCCCACCTCGCCCATGGTGTCGATGACCTCGTCCACGGGGATGCGGCTCTCAATGCCCGCCAACGCCATATCCGCCGCACTGACGGCGTTGACGGCACCGACGACATTGCGCTTGACGCAGGGAACCTCCACCAGACCTGCCACCGGGTCGCAGATCAGACCCAGCAGATTCTTCAGAGCCATGGCCACAGCGTGGCAGATCTGCTGGCCGCTGCCGCCCCGGAGGGCCACCAAAGCCCCCGCCGCCATGGCACTGGCGGTGCCGATCTCCGCCTGACAGCCGCCGGCAGCACCGGCGATACAGGCCCGATAGGCGATGACGGCACCGATACCGCTGGCTACATACAGTGCCTCCAGAATCTGGCGCTGGTTCAGCTCCTCATACTTGCACAGGGGCAGCAGCACTGCCGGCAGCACGCCGCAAGCGCCTGCCGTGGGGGCCGCTACAATGCGGCGCATACAGGCGTTGGACTCCGCCATGCTGAGGGCCTCTGCGATGACCTCGCTGACGTAGCCGCCGGACATGGCCTTGCCCCGGATGGCGTACTGCCGCATTTTCAGACCGTCGCCCCCCACCAGCCCGCTGACGCTGCGGCGGTCGCCGGTATAGCTGTCGGAGGCGTCTACCATGGCCTGCCATGTGGTGAGCATCTTGGACAGAGAGGATTCCCGGCTCACCTGCCGCTCCTCCATGTCCGCTGCCAGCACCACCTCCCAGAACTCCTTGCCCTCCTGCTCCATGCAGTGCAGGATATCCGCCATCGAATCAAGAGACATGGTCCTCGTCCTCCTTATCATAGTAGGTCACCGACAGGATGCCCGGCAGCTCCGCCAGAAAGCTCACCTGATGGGGCTTGATGTGCTGATCCGTTTCGATGACCATCAGGGCGTCACCGCCCCGCTTGTGGCGGCACAGGCTCATATTGGCCACGTTGATCCGCAGCTGGCTGAGAATGGTGGTGACGGCGGCCAGAGCACCGTTTTCATCGTGGTTGCGGACCACCAGCGTGTTGTAGTCTCCGGTGAAGCTGACGTCGATGCCGTCCAGCTTGTTCACCACGATGCGGCCGCCGCCGATGGAGGCGGCCTGCAGCTCCAGCTGCTTGCCGTGGGCGTCCCGGACCTCGATGACCGCCGTGTTGGGGTGGGCGTCCCGCAGGTCGATCTTATCCACGGTGAAGTGCAGACCCGCCTTCTCCGCCTCCTGAAAGGCGAAGGGGATCCGCATATCGTCGGGGTTCATGCCCAGCAGACCCGCCACCAGCGCCCGATCGGTGCCGTGGCCGGAGCCGGTCTCGGCAAAGGCCGTGGAGGTGGATCTTGGCCTCCATCGGCTCACCGCCCAGCAGTGTACGGGCCATCTTGCCGATGCGGGCCGCTCCGGCGGTGTGGGAGCTGGAGGGACCCACCATCACCGGGCCTAAAATATCGAAAATGTCCATGTAACATGGCCTCCTGTCGTGATATGTACCATACGTTCGGTATCATACCACATCCCAATGCAAAAAAGCGAGAGGGTTTCAGAAAAATTTTCAGCTTTGGGCAGGGTATATCATTTTTCTTGTTTTTCGCCCGGTACGGAGTATGATGGAGACAGTGTAATGCAGAGAGGAGCACTGCCTATGAAGATCGCACTGGTGGATGATGATCCCAGGGCTCTGGCGCAGCTGGAGCAGTATCTCACCGAGCAGCTGGGCCGGGGGACGGAGATCTCCCACTACGGCAGTGGGGAAGCGCTGCTGGCGGACTGGCGGCCCGGCGCCTTTGAGCTGGTGGTGCTGGATATCTACATGGGCGGCGCCACAGGCATGGAGGTGGCCCGGCGGCTGCGGGCTGATGACGGACAGGTGCGGCTGGCCTTCGCCACCTCCAGCAACGACTTCGCCAGCGAGAGCTATGAGGTGGGGTCCTGCTACTATCTGCGAAAGCCCTTCCGGCCGGAGGTCCGGGCCATGCTGGAGCGGCTGGATCTGGAGGCGCTGGAGCGCTCCCGCCGGCTGCGGCTGCCGGACGGCAGTCAGGTGGTGCTGCGGAGCATCCGCTACGCCGCCTCCGACGGCCACCGGGTGACGCTGCACTGCAAGGATGGGTACCGTACCCTGCGGACCTCCTTTGCCGCCGTGGAGCCGCTGCTGTGCGCCTATCCGTGCTTCTGCGGCATCTGCCGGGGCGTGGTGGTGAACTTCCACGAGGTGGCCGGCCGGCAGGAGGACGTGTTCCTGCTGGAGGACGGCACCCGTCTGCCCATCAGCCGCCGGAGGTTACGGGAGGTGCAGGAGGCATACTCCGCCTTCCGCTTTGACCGGCTGCGAAAGGACGGTGTCGACTGATGCCGCCGCTGTATCGGATGCTGGAGGTCTGCGTTTATTCGCTGACGAACTTCCTGCCCTTTCTGGCCATGGCCCTCTATCCCTTCCGGCGGAGACTGCGGTTTTCTCCGGCGGTGGCGGCGGCGCTGGTGGCAGTGCTGACGCTGCTGCAAATGGGACTGGGCCTGTGCGCTGCCTTCTTCACGCCGGGGCGGGCCAGCCTTCTCAGCGTCGTCAGCACGGGGCTGTACGCCGTGTTCTACTTTCTGGCGGTGCGGGCCTATCCCGGCAAGACGCTGTTTACCCTGCTGATGATCTCTAATCTGGCCAATCTGGTGGTGATCGCCGCCAAGTGCCTGGAGGGACAGCTGTTCCCGGCGCTGGCGGTGCAGTCCTACCGCTGGTCCTTCGCCCTGATGATGCTGGCGGTGGAGGCGGTGCTGTTCCTGCCGCTGCTGCTGTATGTCCGGAAGGTCTATACGCCCGCCGTGGAGCAGGAGACATCAGGGCTGGCATGGCGCTATCTGTGGCTCATTCCCGCCACCTTCTATCTTATCTGGTACTACGTCATTTACGGCAACACCAACCTGACAGGGCTGGAGATCGCCCTGCGGCCCAGCAGCACCATCGTGCTGCTTTTCATCAACACCGGGGCGGCGCTGGTGTACTATGTGGTGGCCCGACTGGTGCTGGAGCAGGAGAAGCTGGTTGCCCTGCAGTCCGGCGGAAGGACTACGACGCCATGCAGACGTATCTGGATCGGTATCAGGAGACGCTGCCCGATGACCGGCAGCTGCAATTCTGCGGCAATGCCGCCGTCAATGCCGTACTGTCCTACTTTGCCCAGCAGGCGGCGGCCCAGCAGGTGGAGTTCTCCGTGAAGGCCCAGCTGCCGGAGTATACCGGCGTCGCTGACCCGGATCTGGCGGTGCTGTTCGGCAATCTGCTTGAAAACGCCCTCACCGCCTGTATGCAGGAGGCATCGCCTCGCATTGTGGTCCGCATTACCGCCGATGCCCACACCCTCTGCGCCGCCGTGGACAACACCTTCACCGGCGCAGTGCGCCGCACCACCGGCGGATTCCTCTCCACCAAGCACGCCGGACTGGGCTGGGGACGGCCTCCGTCCGCAGCATCGCTGAGAAGTGCCCACGGCGTGTGCCGACTGGAGCCGAGAGACGGAATGTTCTGCGCCTCCGTGCTGCTGGAGCTGCCAGGAGAGTTGGCGAAGACCGCCGGATGTCTTACGGAGACATCCCGGCGGTCTTTTTTGTATGTCCGTTTATTCCGCCACCACCGGCGCATCCAGCCAGTAGATGACGTAGCACTCCTGCATTTCCCCCATGAAGAAGAAAAAATGTTCTCCCCCCATCTGGATATGCTCCCCGAAGGCCAGATCCGCACGAACAGACGGCCGCTGGTGCGGCCATACCCCTTGATGGTGAAGCCCTCCGTGTCTGGGATGCTTCCGCAGCTCGTTGGCGGCCTCCTCCAGACCCGGAAAACGCAGCGTCCGCTCCAACTCCAGCTGCGTGGCCCCATTGATGTACAATCCAGATTGTTTCATCCTGAACCAGTTGATACGCATACGTACCTCCTAAGATGTAGTGTCTCCAGTATACCACAGCTTTTTCCGCTTTTGTCAAAAAAATTCCGTCATGGGCCCGTGGGCTTTCTGTTCCCTTTCTGCCAGCCATGGGAAAATTCACAAAAAATGGTAAAAAGCCATTGAAATTTTTATCGTTCGATTATATAATCAAAGAGAAATCAGGCAGAGATGCTCCGCAAAGACGAAAGGAAGCGTATGAAAAATGCTGACGGACAAGGAGCTGGCCGCTGTGCCGGAGGAGCTCCTTGAGGATCTGCTCCGGAATACGGCTGGCGGGAGAGACGCATTGCCACGCTTGCTGCCCGCCGCGTCCGGTGGCGCTGACGGAATACGGCCGGAAGCTGGCTGGGGGCAGAAGAAGCTGCTGCGCCAAGCCTGAATCGGCAGAGGGAGGCCCCGCAGGGCCTCCTTCTGCTGCGGATGTAGCTGCTGAACGGGACCCCCCGGGGGCGGCCGGGCCGCTCTCCGGGGTTTGCGCTGGCCTGCGTTACAGGTTCTAGGACTCGATCATCTTCTTGACCATCTGGCCACCCACGGAACCGGCCTCACGGGAGGTCAGGTCGCCGTTATAGCCCTGCTTCAGGTTGACACCAACCTCGGCGGCAGCCTCCATCTTGAACTTATCCATGGCGGCGCGGGCCTCCGGGATATTCATAGCTTGTTGTTGTTCTTACTGGACATTGTGTCGTTCTCCTTTCATGTCTGATTTGCGCTTTTGCGCTGGTTGGGCATCGCACATAGACTTTTCCCAGCGGTGGACGAATATGCGGCGGCCTGGTAATTTTTGCAGGGATCGCGAGAAGTTTTTTCCTGAAAACGAATAAATCGGTCAAAGAGAACGATCTTTGACCAATCGTAAAGGCGGAGGATCACCATGTTGCTATCTGATAGACGCCATATGATCTCCGGTCGTGGCTTCATCGGCATCGCCGCCCCCAGAGCAACGGCATGGGCCGCCGTGCTTGCCCCCCGCAGCTGGCTGCCGGCGCTGCCCTGCGTCATCGCAAATCGTGGGGCTGATGCTGGCCGGTATGCGGAAAAAAACACGCCAAAGCCACTCTCCCGGTTCCACGGATGCGGCCCCTCGCTCCTGAAGCCAAAAAGGACCCGCAGGTACTGCCTGCGGGGTTTTCGTTCTATTGTGATTTTTACGCACCTGCGCGTGGCACCAGGGCCAAATCGCAGACACGGCGGCAGCGGTGCGGTAGGGAGAATCCCGCCCGACGACCTACCATGCTCGGGGGTCGATGGCCCCGGAGAATGCCCTGCAGCATGGGCTGGAGCTCTTCGTCGCTGCTGACCGCCAACGCACAACCGTGGCGCATGCCTCGCAGCCGGGGACGGCGTTGAGGTACAGCAGCGGCGTTCCAGCGGCCACGGCTTCGGCGGTGGTGAGGCCCCCCCGGCCTTGGTCAGCAGCAGTCCGAGGCGTACATATACCGGAACATCTCGTGGGTATGGCCCAATACCCGCACCCGATCCACAGGGCGGAAGAAATCGCTCTGCATCTGCTGATACATCCGGTGGTTGCTGCCGCAGATGGTGACCAGCAGATCCTCCGGCCCCATGAGCTCCGCTACCTTCTGAGCGGTGGTACGCAGGGGTCCGGCGCCCAGCTGCCGCAGATGGCGTGAGGATGCGGCCATCCACCGGAAGATTCAGCGCACGGCGGGCCTCCTCCCGGCTCTCCGGATGCAGGAACTGCTGCCCAACAGGGATGCCGGTGGGGAAAAGCCGCTCCTGCGGCAGTCCGGCGGTCACGAACTCCGGGATCAGGTCCCGGTGGGGGATGCACAGTCCGTCCACCTGCAGATCCCCCACACCGGGAGGCAGGTGAAGTCCGTGGCCACGAAGTAGGTGGGGATGCGGACGCCATAGCTGCAGCGCAGCTCCGTCATCATCATGGCGGGGAACAGGTGGACGCAGATCACAGCGTCCGGTGCCTGATCGATCAGCTCCTCATACAGAGGGCCGATGCCCCGGATACTTTGCTCATAGAACAGGCTGGAGGGTGCTTCTCCTCCCGGCGATAGCCTGCGCCGTAAATTTTGGGGGGCATAGCGATAGGCAAAAGTCGTGGCCGTGGCTGATGAGGTCGGCCGTGGACTTGGGCAGGAATTGCAGGGCGTCATAGGTGCGGCTCTCCACACTGCGGGCCTCCAGCTCCTGAGCCAGCGCCGCAGCAGCAGAGTTGTGTCCTCCCCCCGTGGAACAGGAGAACAGAAGCACTTTCATACAGGTTTCCTCCCTTGTTTTTCTCCGCAAGCTTTGCAGTCTCGGCCGTGGTTATAGCGCTGGATGACGATGAAGCTCACGTTCCCAGCACATTATACACCAGCCACAGCAGCGCCGCCCAGCCGCTGCGCCACAGGGAAAAAAATTCCAGCCGACAGCAGCGTCAGCGCCCAGTGGACGCACTCGGCACGCAGGTCTCCTGCACCAGTACCGCCGGGTCGCTGCCCAAATCCTTTCGGACCATGTCCGGCATCAGGCAACTCATATCCGGCAGATGATCCTTCCACTTCCGGATACCCAACTTCAGGTAGATGCGCCCACCCTTTTCCCCAAGGGGCGGAACGCCATGGGGCCTTTTTCGGCGCAGAACCATTTGCGGGCAGGGCCTGCCCCAGCGGATGAGCCGCCACCCCCAGCGCCGCCAGATACAGCGCACAGCGCCAGAAATCCTGCATTTCTCCATCCGCCCCTTTCTGCGATCGCCGCCCTCCTGCGGCGTGTCAAACTACTGTATATTTAACAGACATAGTGATGAAAAATCAAGCTGACGGGCCAATAGTGCCCTGTATATTTACAGAATAGACACAATTGAAGCTGCCTGAGAAACAAAAAGGAAAATAAGAGGAATCCTCCGTCGGTTGACAAGCAGAGTGGGATGTGGGAAAATAGACGGATCAACGAAGGAGAAGAGTAGACATGAAGAGACGGATCCTATGGCTGCTTCTGTGTACGCTGCTGTGTACGACGATGGCGGCCTGCGCCCAGAGGGAAGCGCCCCAGCTGCCGACGGCGGAGGTGCAGACCAACCCGGGGACCCCAGAACCAACGCAGGAGACCGAGCCTTCGCAGGCCCGGATCAGGCAGTCTCGGCCCACGGCTCTGCCGCTTACATCCATGGCCGGACGCTGGTGGTATCCATTTTTGCCGACGATGCCGCTACCCATTGGGACGAGACAACGGACGCTGCCGATATAGACCAGACGCAGGGGCACCTCCGCACGCCACGGAATGGCTGACGGATGCCGTAAAACCATACGGCGTCACGGCCGAATTTTTCTACGATTGGAAGGAGAACCCCTGATCTGCGGTACAGCGCCAAATTCACCGAGACGCTGGTGCGTGCAGACGGCTCCATGTACGATGTGCAGGCCGGTTATATTCAGGAGAACATCCCCACCGAGGAGCTGAAGCGTGCGTATGACGCGAACAATGTGGTGTACTTTTTTCTTTTCAACACGCCCTATGAGGGAACGCCCCAGTCCCCAATCGCTGGGACGGCTGAACAGGCAGGCCTGCGACACGGAGCTGGTCAATCTGTTTTTCTCCGGGCGGCAGGCCCTGTGGATGAGCCGCCATCTGCCTACGCACATGAGCTGCTCCACGCCTTCCGGGGTCCCGGATCTGTACTATACCGGGGGCTGATCCACAGGCTTACGGGACGGACTACTGCAAGGAGACGGGGTCACAGGACATCATGTACACCATCAACGGCGATATGGATCGCATCACCGGCCAGGACGAGCTGGATGCCCAATTCTGGGGCTGAC